>Ga0099824_1000039_pt1 | contig 79363 bp, 31 predicted proteins | sample SiratrowhiteBW_FD_76837 | JGI IMG/M metagenome (GOLD analysis project Ga0099824, IMG submission 76837) | Root nodule microbial communities of legume samples collected from California, USA - Siratro white BW | ecosystem: Host-associated > Plants > Roots > Nodule | place: USA: California... | reverse complement strand
CAATTAATGTCTTCTTGTCTTTTTAGAAACAAAAAATTTATACCTCAATTTTGATATAAGTTATCAAATCAAAGACTTATTACTAGATTAAAAGTTATAAGTTATGGAATCAAACACTTATTACTAGATTAAAAATTATAATTGATAGTTATAATGACTTTTTATATTTAAGAGTATAACAATCTAAATGTCATAATTCAATTATGATTTGATTCATTTAAGCTTTGTCATATTATAATTGATAAGACCTGCAATATAAAAGAATTCAAAATAAGAGGATCTAACTCTACTTTAAATTTTAATTTAGATTATAAATGTTAATTTAATTTTTGATTAATATTTCCACTTTTCCAAGTGAAATTTTTAAAAAAATAAGTGTGTTGTATTAAATAAGTTTAAAGTTATAATGAATTTTTTTTTTATAAAAAAAAATTGATGATATAATTTTGTGATGGATCAAGTAATTTGCGCAATTTTAATTATGATTGTGAGTCGAGGAAAAAAAATATTTGCATGCTATTCTTGGAAATAAATTGGTAGATTTGTTTAATTATTTGAGTTTTGAGAAGTTTTAACTTTTAAGTAAATAATGTTTTTACTAAAGATAAATAATAAAAAGTTTAATGATATATTTGAATGATAGATTGCCTTATTATACCATGTCCTCAAATTTTTAAACTTGTTTGGTTGATTTTATGATAATTATTAGCTTGAAAGGTATAAACTATAAGGTGTACAAATTCCTTTATTCAATGATGAAACTGATTTTTAGTAGAAAAGGTTGATTAAATGGTCATATATGAGGCTTTGCCAAATGGTTATTTCGAACTTAATATTTGGAGGCACAAGTGTTTTTTGAACTTGTCTTTTGGATTAAAATGAAATTTGAGATATATAAACTTGAATACCTTACTCTTATAATAATGTACTTGTGATTTTTTTTTGGTTTTTGATCTGACTAACAAGATTGAACCAAGAACAAGGTTATCAATTCTAGAATTTATCTAAAGTAACAACTTCAAAAAAATAAAGAAATAAATTGTTAAAATTTATTAGATTTTAATATCAAAATTTTTCATGGTGCTACCAGGAATTTAGGTCTTAAGTTGTATTCTGATTAAATTTTACAACTTTTCTATTTTGGTATTTGAAATATAACAGTAGCAAAACATTGATGATTATTAATTTTTTGTTTTTTTTTTTATATTTGCCATGTATGTTTTTTATTGGTCTTGTCGGAGTTCGTTATAATGAATATTCTCTTCTATAACCATTAATGAGCATTCACAGAAACTCTCTCCCTCTGCAAATAGCAACTAGGACTACCCCCTTAGAAAGTGACATGATTTTGAATTAGAGTTATGGAGGATGTGAGGGAACCCTAATTAGAAATTTTGGTTTCTTTCTAACAGGAAATGCCAAATACCCAATTTGAATTTTTTGTCTTTTTTCTAACATAACATATTTGGACAAAATATATTGATTACCTTTTCTCTTTAATCATGGGTAAGTGCAATTGTTTCAAAATTTCATTTGATTAAGCCTTTGTCGTAAATGCAGTTCCATTTTCAGGAAGATATTACACTACACCAGCAATAATCCATCCAATTAAATTGTTATTTTGCTAAAAATAAATAAAAAATGTACAAAATTTCAGTATGGAGCAACTTCGATGCATATCTTTGTATTGATTCTTAAATTAAGTAGCTTAAGAATGCTATTAGAATTAACAAAATGTTAATCCAAATGTAAATTTTAAAATAGATACTTAAAAAACAACACATTTATTATAAGTGTCTAATTAACTGAATAAAAAAACTTGTATAATATTATTAATTGTCCCAAAAATGAAAAAAAAAATCCCAATATTATCAAGTTTAAACTTTTCATCTTCTCTGTTTTTCTTTTTTTTTTTCATTCAAAATTCAAAATTTTCAATTATATATAGAATGAGAAAGCTGAGTTGAAAACAGAGTCTCCTGTCTTTATTTTCTTCTGTTTTAAGCTGACCAAAGACAATTCCTTGGTGTCTGTAGCTGGAATTTTCCCCTTCTTTAGCAACCCTTCTTACTTTACCTTCCCATTCTGTAACAAGTTCCACACTTTCAAATCTCACCGCTTCAGAAATCCTTTCTTTTTAATTACCCATTTGACCTTGGTCTCTGCAGAGACCAGATCCCTGCATTCCAATTCTCATGGCTGGTCGCTATGACAGTAACCCCTTCGATGAGGAAGAAGTTAACCCCTTCTCTGTAAGTCCTTTCACTGCTGTTTTTTTCTCCCAAAGTTGAGATTTTGTGAACTGGGTCTGCAGTTTTGTGTGGAAATTGATTTGATCCTGTTCTGAGGATGCTTCAGCTTGCTATTTTGGTCAAATTCTTGTTTGCGAATTGTTGTTTATGTTGTCGGTTTTCTGTTGACTTGTTTAATACTATAATTGATGTGGTTGAGGAAACCGGTTTTGGGGGTTGTTTGTGTTAGTGTCTGTGTGTGTTTCCGTTCTGAGATTGTCGTATATTTTTTTCTCTCGGCTTCTTCATGTTGGGTTTTGTGTTTTTTTTTTTTCATGATGTTTTGGCCTTAAGGAGTCTACCTTTATAATTAAGCTGAACATGTCTGGACGAATTTTTTACATGTCCTTGAGATTTACTTGCAGATGCAGATGCTGATACTGATACTGTGTTTCTTAGAGTCAGTGTTTCTAACAACTTCTTAATGAATTAAATTAAATTTTATGTGTAAATTAAGGGAGTGAATTCCCATAATTTTATATCCAGGTGCTTTCTGTTTTGAATGAAATATTTATGATGATTGATCTTTTTATCAACAGCCACCCCCCATTCTTGTTTTAAGTGCACCACAGGTTTGTGCAGGTCTTCTTTTAACCAGATTGACCCCCTCTAGGAGAATGTCGTGTGGTTGAAGAATCAAAGCCCACATTTTTCTGTTTAGTGCTTGAAGAATGGGGAGGATAAATTACAATTATTGGTTTTCCTGCAATATTTTTACTAATTTTCATGTTGGTCCCTGAATTCAATTATAACAATGTTTACTGCAGAATTTTGAAATTGTATTTAATTAAGTGATTGACATTGCAAAAGGAAACGGTAATGTCAAATATATCTTTTTTGCAGTTCTTAAATTTTAGGTTTGTGAAGATTTAAGAAGTATTATAAGCCCACTAGATATTACCAAAGGTCTCTACTCTCTCTACTGATCACAAAATAACTAAAAGTGCAATAATGATTATGATATAAAAAGCTATGTTGTGTGAAGGTGCATGATTATGATATTGACATTTTTTCTTAACCTGATATATGAGAGGAAAACTTAGATGTTGTGATTACTGGTCAAACATTTGAGAGCATAATTATTGAGGAAAAGGAAGAGGTGTGCTGGGGGCTGGTGGGAGGGAGCATGGCCCTGCTGGCCTCTCCTCCCACATTCGTCGTGTTGTGATAGTACATAATATAATCACGTTATCCATTTAATGGGAGGGAAATCAAGTTTTTGCTACCTTGTCTTGACAACATTCTTTTCTAGCTTAACTCTGGAGTCTAGGTTCACGCCGGATTTAATTTATTTATTCATTATGAAGTAAATTATGTATCATTTGTTGATAAAAGGCTATAAATCTTCTGACTTACTGAAAGTGTTGTAATGTTTTTAAACTGTTAGAATCCTGGAAGTGTTCCTGCAGCCACAAATTCAAGGCTTTCACCTCTTAAGCCCGAGCCTGTTGATTATAATTATGGCTTTGGTGCAACAGTTGATATACCTCTTGATTCATCGACGGTATGTATAAAATTGAGGTTGATGAAGTCCTCAGTTCTTTTCTAGTATGGTATTGCAAGTATTAGTCATGCTTTTGCTAATTATGATCTCTTTAAACCTTAGGATTTGAAGAAGAAGGAGAAGGAACTTCAGTCTAAGGAAGCTGAATTGAGACGAAGGGAACAGGTATAGATTGGGATTTCAATTGATCTAAAATTTGATATGCATGATTACCAGATAATAATAATATCATATGATTTAATGGTTTGCTTTGTTGAATTCGTATTCTATATAATTTATTAAGTTGATGGTGTCCAACGCTTACTTCTAGAGTAAGTGAATAATTTCCTATATATTTATGTGTCTCTACAAATCAATAATTTGAACTGAACCTGATTGATTATATTACCTGAAGTTTGGATATGAATATGATGAAAGCATCTGAAATTGTTATGATTGATAATTGGTTGGTCTATGGAAATATGGATCTTCTTAAATAAGGCCTCCTTATCAAATCAAGCCATCCTCTATTCAATATTTATAATTTTCACACTGATATTTGTTCAATTAACTTTATATAAAGGTTTGTCTACTGAGTTTTCTGTCAACTGCAAATGCTTGGAAATTCACATGTATTTTATTTCTTTTTATTTATCAAATTCAGGAGGTGAGGCGGAAAGAAGAAGCTGCTGCACGAGGTGATTTACATTTCCTGAATTCTGTATTTGAAGTTTGCTTTAAAAATTTTTGTTTGCAAGTTTTTTTTTTTTTTTTTTGGTTTTTTTGTATTTTTTTAAGTTTTTTTTTTTTTTTTTATTTTTTTTTTTTGTAAGTTTTTTTTTTTTTTTTTTGGTCTTTATGCACTAATTTAAGTTCTGTTTAATTATTCTACATTTTGTTTTGCAGCTGGAATTGTTCTCGAGGAGAAGAATTGGCCACCGTTTTTTCCAATAATCCATCACGACATAGCCAATGAAATTCCTATTCATCTACACAAATTGCAATATGTTGCATTTACTACACTGTTAGGTACATTATCCTCTTTATTTATTTACTTTCTGGGAGTGCAGTGTGTATTATCATTTCTTTCTTTTATTTTTAATTTTATTAGTGGATTCTGTTTCAAGGATCCTTTGTGCCTTTTGATTTTCTTACTTAATTATGTTTGGCTGAATTCCACCTTGTATTACCCAATTACCATCATTTTTGCGGAGTTTAACGTCTAAGATTTTTTATTTTATGCATTTTACCATCATTATTTTTTAATTTCACACATTTTACTGAATTGTTAAAATATCTAACAACGCATTGATGTGTTACTGAAAAAAAGTTTTAAAAAATGCATCAAAATAATGTTGTTTCGATTTTTTTAACTTCTTTTGCGATTTGTGAGCATGCCATTATATATTTAACCGATCAATAAAATATGAAAAAAATTGAAGAACATGATAGTAAAATGTGTGAAAAAACTTGGATGGTAAAATTTGTGAGATGATGATAGTTGAGTGGTAAACTAAATAATTAATCCATTATATTTTAATTGGCATCAATGACATTTTTTCCACATTATACTAGAAAGTAGCAATTGGAGACATTTTCGTCTTTTCCACTCCCATAATTTTTAAAATGAAACATAAAAGAAATTGAAGACTTGAAGAGAGGTAAGATACTCTGAATAACTAGCTTTATGTGCATGATTATTTTGAAAGCATCAACCTGGATTCTTGGAACTAATCTGGTTTGTTGAGTAAGATAAAGGCATTCTCTATTTATTTGTTCTTAGCATAATCATGTGTTTTGTTTTGAATTAATTATGGTGATAATAAATGTTTCTATTGTGAGTGATCTGTAAATAATATAATTTAATACCCATAACCAATGCAAACATGAGATTGGTTCAACTATTATTGAAAAATAGTTCTGTTATGCAGGATTAGCGTTGTGCCTTTTTTGGAATGTCATAGCTGTTACTGCAGCTTGGATTAAGGGTGAAGGTGAGTTTAGGTACATTGAATATTTACTTAGGTTATTCTATTAGGTCAAATTACAAATCTGACATATCTAAATTCCATGCGCGTGGAACGCGGCCTTGTTTGTTGTAGGTGTAAAAATATGGTTTCTTGCCATTATCTACTTCATAGCAGGGGTTCCTGGGGCATATGTTCTGTGGTATCGCCCATTATATCGTGCTTTTAGGTAAATTTTTAATGCTTGCATGCACTAGTGTATTATGCTATTTATAACTTGTGCGGTCACTTGAACTTGTTTTGGAGAGCAGAGTCATGTCTGGATTTGTGGTTCAACCTTGTGGCTGTATGAGTGTTATCATGTTTTATCACTTTGGTTGTGTCCATATGATTAATCTGAACTGCAGACGATTAGAACCTAACTCAATTCCCAAAACTGATTTGTAAAGTAAAGATTGTCCGAGCTTTTAAGGGTTATGTCGGCCATATGTGGGATCTCTACTCCTTAAGAGATGGTGTCCCAGAGGTTGCATTCTGGGACACTTTAATCAACCTTCCTAGTTAGCCCCTCAATAAGTAGCGCTTTCTGGACACTAATGTTGTGTTTGTTTCCATTCACTTTCCCTTAATCCATGTAACATCGCTTTCCACTCTTTTTCTCTTCCTTTCTTTCTTTTCCACTCCCCAATCCAAACACACCCTAAGAATCAACTCTGATACCTTGTAATTAAGGTGACCTAGAAGTAACTGCAATTAAGTTGACTTTTACACAATAAATTTTTAGTTGAATATTTTTTTTTTCCATTGATTTTTCCTTCTTTTCATATCAACTAATGGCTTATTTTAGACTATTGTTGATGTTGACAAATTTTGATGAGATGCTATGCCCCTACTGAATTTTACCTCATGCTTTGTAGCATTCATGTGAGTAAGAAAATATCATATGCATGCATATTTTCATCTTTTTATTTGGTCATACTGTTGATCTTGAATATGTTTCTCGATTTTTCAGGACTGAAAGTGCTTTGAAATTTGGATGGTTTTTCATGTCTTATCTGGTAAATGGATTATACTTCTGCATAAGCTATGCTTCAAAAACTGGAAGAAATCTAATCATCTTCATTCTTTATTCTGCTTACAGCTTCACATTGGATTCTGCATCTTAGCTGCAGTTGCTCCTCCTATAGTTTTCAAAGGCAAATCCCTGACGTATGTCTGCTTCATATATCTATTTTACATACCAATATTGCTCGTGTCTTTATTCATGTTACAAGGAGACTAAATATTCAAATTATTTTTTCTTGCCGAGAAGATGAGTTTCTCGTTTTCTTTCACTTGTCAAAAATAGAAGTAAATGACGGATCTATTGAAAAATGACTTCAGAACATGTGCGTCAATATCATCACCCTCCACTTGAATAACCTGATTTGAAATCTTTTAGATATATGTTAGTTGGTTGGCTGATATTGAGAAGAAAATTAAGGCATACTGCCTATAAATTACACTTGAGAATGGGAGGGATCTTGTAATTTGTGATGAATTTGGGGCTTTGGCAAGTGTGTGGTATAATTTAGGATTTAATGAGTGTGTTTCATTTCTCAAGAGGCTGAAGTTATCTCCATTCTTTTAATCTAGTGGCTGACACTGTCTACTCATTGATACAGGGGTATTCTGTCTGCCATAGATGTGCTAGACAACCATGCTTTGATTGGGGTAAGAGTGTTTGTCATGAATTATTTCTTGTTCCCAAAACATACTATTTAACTGTCAAAGTTGTATTTATACATAATGCACCATCCCTATGTTAATTTAAGATTTTTTCAGTGGCCCATAATGCACCATCTTTTTGCAAATACTACTGAATGCTTCTGAATGATTATTTTTTTATCATGTTTTCTTCCATTTGCCTTGTAGATTTTCTACTTCATCGGGTTTGGATTATTCTGCATTGAAACGTTGATCAGCATTTGGGTTATTCAGGTCTGATTACACTTCCTGAAGTTTCCAATCATTTTAAGCACATTCACCCAACATTTATGAATGCCATGGTTACTGTACCATTTACCTACTCACTATTTCATTGGTTACCATACAGCAAGTATACATGTACTTCCGTGGTAGTGGTAAGGCTGCTGAAATGAAACGGGAGGCTGCTAGGGGAGCATTAAGGGCTGCCGTATGATTTATCAGTCTTGTGGAGAAGGCATGGATCAATGTTGTATATTATAAGCCACCTCAGCAATTGTGAACAAAACTATTCTCCTCAGCATCATTTTTGCTTACACCTGTAATTTTATTTATTTATTTTTATGTTGTTTAACATGCTACCTATTAATGTTGTTTGTTAGTGTATATGCTGAGAGCATGGACATACTAGTGGCTGGTACAAAAACATGCTATAATTTATTGAAGTTGATTCTCTATATTGTTTTAAAGTTTCACTTCTTATTCCAAATGTTGGTTCATGATTTAGTCATTGCAAATAATAGTCCTAATGCCGCTGAGGAACCAGCCTAGGATTTTTTTATGAACTCTACTATTGGCAACAACTCTCAGGAACAGGTACTTGATTTTTTTAACAGATAGGGTGGAAAGGAAAATATACAAATTTACCATTATATACTTAAATTGATTAAGTAAAATGATCGAAGATTTAAAATTTACTTCTTTGGGTTCAATATAAATGATTTTTTCTTTCTTTCAAATCCTTAATTTTAAACTTGGAGCTACTATTAGTTTATTATTGTTAAAATGTATGCTTGTTCTTTCTCATCATACCCTTCTCCGAGACAACATATACAAAAGAAAAAAAAAATATTGAATTTCCATACGTGAGTTCTTCGTTAAAATTAAAAAGAAAATTTAAACTAAAATCTTGATTCTAAATACAACTTCATTAAAATTAAAAAAAAAATCAAACTAAAATCATATTTTTAAACACGGGTTGTTCATCTTATTCATTTCAAAAATTTGACATAAAATTACACTATTTTTTTATTAGAAAAGAACTGCAGCACTTAGTTAATTTCATTCAGAGTACAAAATAACAGCCATAAACTTTTATCCATAACATTTCAAACGATAGCTATTTCAGCCTAGCAAGTTGGCACAAATACATAAACAATAACATGTTCATAAGCAGAGGGATTTCTACGATACTGTGTAAAACAAAAAGGAAAAGATTACACATTATTCACATAATCAAAGTATATATCCTATATGCATGTAGGTTATTAGAAACAGTCTCAAAGACAAGAAGAAACCCAGCTAGCATCAACTGCATCGATGATCTTTTCATGTAATGTGGTTCCTGCACAAGCAACTATACCACGATCGAGGCTTTCTAAGTTTAAACCTTTTGAGAAGTCCAGGGGTTGCCCCCTAGCATCTGTTACCATGCCTCCAGCCTCTTGTATGATGATAGCACCAGCAGCATGATCCCATATTTTTTCCTTGTAACCAGCCCTTGCAAACTTCATGAAAAACTCAGCATGCCCACATGCTATTGCCGCATATTTCATCATGTTGTATACTCTTAGTGGCTGATTACTGCATATAAAGGATGAACATTAGTTACCTTATAAACTATGCTAGAAAATTCATGTTGTCTTTTGGTGGTCATTATCAAATGATATTTTAGATATTTAATCTTTTTTCATTGAGATGGATGAGAAAGTAACTAGTCATTTAGTAAGAAATGTGTAGCTAAACACAACATTTTTCAGCTTGCTATCATATACATATTCTAAGAACCTCTTTATCCCTACACTGCAGTGTTAAATTAGAATAAAGGAAATCTGCACACAGAAAAATGCACCTGAGACCAAGACTCTGAGCCAGTCCCTCAGTAAAAGTGTGGCTTGAATTGGCCTTCTCAATTGGTTGACAGAAAGTGGCCGACGCTAGGTTGTCAACGGAAGAGACAGAAACTTGTTTTGCCTGGTTTGGCCACACATACTTCTTATTGACATGGAGCAGTGGTTGGATCCAAGCTTTCCTACTACCTCTCTTAGCATAAATTATGCAACCTTTATTCCAAGTTTCAGAGGCTGGAGGAGTCAACATAGATATCATTCTTTGATAGCTGAGTTGATAGCTAAACAAGTCCTTTTTCATAGGGTAGTTAGGACAGCCAAGAACTCCAAGCACCACTTCGCCATCCTCTATGAGTGATAAACTTATAGCATATTGATCGCCACATGCAGACCCCATTTTACCATCAAGAGGGCCAAGTGCCCAAAAACTTCCTGAAGGACTTCCATCTGACTTGCTGCGACTAACGATTTCAAGAACCTCTGAAGTTCCTAGAGCTGATTTTGGCTCCTCAACCCCAAATCGAGGTGCTTCAGCTAGACATTCGTTCACAGTTTTAACCACGGCTTCCAACAGTTCTGATGTATTAGTATTGGATAGTGTCTGAACATCCTTTTCAGTCACGATTGAGACATTTTCACTCCCTAAACACTTGGACAATATCCAGCTGATAATTGTGTTGACACTCCAACCTGTAACATGTATAATGAAAGTAGGATTCAACACTTGCCACCTATAGATAGATCAATCGCACTTTAAAAAAATGTTTCATTCACCAATTCCGGAGACTATTAAGCATTAACCATTATGTGACCAAAGTTGTAATGAAATATAGTGAAAAGGGAACAGCATAAATATATCTGATTATGGCTCCATATCAAAGTCAGAGTAACCTAAGATTAAGCATATATAAATACTTCAACATAATGTTCCTAGCAGCACCTAGAATTGGAGATGTCAAATGGATATGGAAAAGTATAGCCATAAATTGAAAATTTACTTCAATTGTTTGATTACTTTAGATACTTCTCCCTTCCTTCTACAGCTGAAAGGCTACCTCAGAAATCCATGAAGCCACCAATGCATGAAAAGCAACCAAACATGGTGTTTGCTAGGCCTAGGACTAAGACATACCTTTTGTTAGTGCAGCAAATTCTGTCTAATATTGATAGATGTAAAGGGAGAGGGAGATTAGATTAGAGTGGTGTATTGTTTTCACTCCGGCAGCATTTTTTTCTTATTATTTTCTCCTATTTGTTTCTTCTTTTATGGAGGATACTCATCCTCCCTTTACAATTGCTTCCTTCTTTTCCTTCTAATATAACTTTTTCTTTTGTCAACAAAATTAAAAAAGAATAAATAGCTTTAATATATATCTTCACGTGGAGGGCAAGAGAGCAGTGAACGACAAAAAAAAAAAAATCTCATATTTATTAATCTGGAGAATAATATTTACAATTAGTAGATCTTAAAGTGAACAATTGAATTCAGTCAAATCAGTTTGCTTATGGAACTGAGCAAGGCCATAACAGCTCTTACATAATTAGACTGCTATTTCTGCTATTGTCCAAGAAATAGGGTTTGATATTACAATATCTTTTTAATTATTAAGAAATTAAAATTAAATTGTTTAATATAATAAATATTCTCCTAATATTTGTTTATCCTATATTGCATGTTTAAACTGGCAGCCTATAGAAACATGTTATATTTGACATTAATCATCCTCATAACTTGTGAGCCAATGAAAACTAACATCTTTACCAACCCTTCACATTTTAAAATAAAATTTTTAAATTAAATTAATTATGAGACACCGTGCATAGGAAACATGTACGTAGTATCAAAGTTAATTCTATAGATGAATGAAAACAGTTACAGATATATTATAAAAAGTACTCAGTATAAAAAAGGTAGCATATATATTTCCCTAACTTATTCTTAACAGAGATTAATTTAACTATGATGGTTAGAACATAAAGAACTTGGCACAGAATTTGTACATGAAAACAAAAATGTTCAACAAATTACACAGATCAAATAGGAACATTCACCTGCAACTGTGAGAGGGGAATTGTGATGGTTGATCTGAGAATTGGAAATCCAAGTGTCTTGCAGTTTCTGACAGAGGAAGCATGACATCTGAACTGCTCTAACGGCAACATCTAACTCTCTGCAATATTCCTCTGGTTCTGAGACAAGACTATCTATTTTTCTGTCCTCCTCCATCAGAGGAGAAGAAAAACTTTGGTCAGATTTTGACATAGAAGCAATGTGGGTTGGAAGAGTGTTGGGGGGTTTATGTTGTTGAGACATGAAGCAGGAATGTGTTGTTTGTATATGGCTACATGTGTAGTTTTTAGTTCTCTTCCCTAGTCCTAAGGTATGAGGCATGTTTGCACACAAAGTGGAACAATAAAAAGGCATGTCAAGTGCACAATTTCACCCTTTCTTAATTTGGTTATGTGGCTGTTACTACATATATTGGCTTTGTGAGTTTTGAAAGGAGAAACTGCAAAAATGGGAAAGCTTTGCCAAATTAATTATGGGAATAACATTCATCTGCCTATTATTTATAGGACAGTTTTACAAGCAAAACCAATATTCGCTTCTTTTTATATATAAAAAAAAAAAAACTAAATTTCATTGAAATGGGATCTTTTGTATTGCTAGATGTTGTGCTGTTAAACAAGGAGAAAGGACAAAAACAAAAAATAACAAGAACAAAGATAATGGACAAAAGTTGGAGTCATAAACCTATCATTTGTGAAGAAGACTTATCCTTGTTAGTCCTTGAAGGTGATAAGGAATTTAATCTCACATCTTTTAAGGTAAGAATTTTTTTATGGAGATTCATCTATAGTAAAAGTAAAATTAATTATAGTATATAAATGGTGTAAATTTTATTTATAAATTAATTTTACAATATTGAATTGGATTTGAAGTTGTTCTTTTAATATTATTAATCATGTATCAAACTTCCAGAGTGAGTTACGTTTATATGTATAAAAAAATTAGTGTCCTGTGTGTGTATATATATATTGTAAATTTAAAATAATTGAGATTTTGTAAATTAAATTTTAAGTTTTAGGTTTATACTTTTGAATTAAGAAGAGTTTTATTATTTATCCTGATAGTATCCCATTTAAACAGAATTGTTTATGTTGTGATTTGTTATTTAATATTAGATTATCATATAATCACAAAAATTCCTGTCATTAGCTAATTGCCTTTACTAATTATATGAAGAATCAATGATCATGCAAATTTAATCTCTAATTGATAGGGTGTTTTGGGTGAAAATAATTCTGTGAATTTAAGTTAATCAAATAAATATAATTTGTAAATTCTTTTTATTTAAAATACTTTTCGTCCTTGTACTTGATATAAGTAACAAAATTCACATATAATAACCAAATTCAGTGTAAAATTCATTATTCAAAAGATTAAATCTAACCTTCATAGTTATTAAAACTTCATTTTCATAATTAAAAACACAAAAGTAAAATTTACACTTTTTTATAAGTTTTACTTATAGAGTTTCCATAAATTGGAGACAAAAGCAATAATACTTGAATTAATAAAATTTATTTTAATTAATAGCAGTTAATATGAAAAACAATAATTTATAGAGACATACATAATATTAAAATAGTTTGACTAATGAAAATTTTAAAATTTGCACGAAGTATAAATAACATGCAAGTAATGTATTAAAAAAGTAAAATAATTCAACTAATAAATGAACAAAAACGCAAGGCTAGATCAAAATAAAATGAAATAAAAACAATCTAGAACAAAATATTAAGTAAGAAACTTTGAAATATGGAGAATTGTAGTGCAAATAAAAGATAAACAAGACCAGTGTAATGGAAGGTATCATAAATTAGAGTTTGGAGAACAAACATCATAATGAGTTACAAAAGTATTCAGAATTTGTTTGAAAGAACTAATAAACTAGTTGTCAATACATTTAATTAGATTTTTTAACTTAGTTTAATAAAATTTATTAATATGAATTTAATAAATTTAAAAACAAAACAAATCAATGTAATAAAATTTATTAGTATCAATTTACTATCATATTCATTTATAATTAAGAAATATAACACATTTAATTCCATAGTTGTAACACAAATACACATAAAATTATTATAATAACAATAAACTCTCAAAGTCATATGTTATTAACCCTCATATTCTTGAAGAGAACAGAGGATCCAATAGATGCTTAAGCAAACATTTTCCTTCAATGTAAAGCTTAACCATAACACTTGAGGAGTAATGTCTTTGCTCTTTCTTGAAACTATGTATATGGTAAAACAATGAATGGTCATTTTAAGAGACATTTTTGGTTACTCAGACAAATTTTCTAATGATAAATTTTTCTATGTATATGGTAAAATACTATTTCCATTCTTCTAAAATTGAAATATATTTTAAGTTTCTCCAAAATTTAAACATGGTTTTTTTATGTATTTTTAAAAATAACTATGGATACAAATTTCATGCAGATAAGTGTCTCAATATAGTACTATTATACATTTAACCAAAACTAGCTTCAATTATAAACTCATGTGGGTACTACAACATCAATAAATAAATAAATCTCAAGATAAGATTCATTGTCAAAATCATAAAAAAGTCCAAAGAGAAAAAAAATATATAAAATCCTATTTTCCAATTAATGATACAACCTTCAATCTTTAGTATCTTTATCCTAAACACTTATAAAAAGATGAAAGAGATCTTATATATAAAGATACTCCAAAATTCATCAACGGTGGCCAATAGTTGTGAAATATGTGTGACGTAACAAGAGGGTCACAGTGGGGTGTATGTCAATAACGATGGATTGTTGCACACTGCAATTTTTTCACCAAATTACCACAAAAAATTATGTGTTTGGTCTATTACTGGATTAAGAAATCATTACTTAATTAACCATTTTATTTATTTTTTCAAAATATGGTGACTTAAATTTAATTTTATTTTTTCAATTGAAGTCCTCATTTAAGAGATATATTTTTTCAGTGAAGTCGTGGTTTAGGTTACAATTTGTTTTATTTTAAAAAAATATTTTTAATTACTTATATGTGTATACTTTAGTTATAAAAGAATAATTATTATATTAAAAACTAATATAATTAAAATAATCATGAATATATATATTAAAATTATTGATGTAATTATTTGAAAAAATTATTTATACCTTTTAATTATAATAGTATTATTTAAAAAACATAATATCTAGGTATTTAATTTTTCTAAGATGTTATTAGTTGTTTAAGATTATTATTTGTATTAATTATTTAATTTATTCTTACATTGATTATGTGATTAAAGTGAATTTCGTCACATAATTTAAATGAGTAAAATAAATTTGAAATAAAATTATTGTAATACTTTAAATTAAGTAGAAATTATTATAAGGTATATAAGTAAGATTTTTAATGAAACAGTAAATAAAGCTTGTTTTGTAAGTTGATTTCTAATTTAGCGTCTAGATCTTTATTATTATTATCTACAATGTTGATATAGGTGACTTTATCGCTTACATGACTAAACAATAAATATATATGCATTTCAATTAATTTTAAATGAATAATTAAGTTAATAAATGTTAATTAATTACATAAACAATTTCAATCTTAATAATTATCTTATACATATTATTTTCTAATTAAAGTATGTTTTAAAATGAACTCATCCTTTTAAATTTTTAAACTATTTGCATAATTTATTTCAATTTTCTCTCTCTCTCTCTAATTACATTACCAAAATTCACTGTGTTCACTTAATCAACCTAAGTCCAAATTAAAAAAAGTAATTAACATTTTATCACCTTCAAAAAAACTAATTACATCTTAAGAAAATTAAATGCCTAAATATTCTTTTAAACAACACTACTATAATTAAAATATAAATTCCAATATTTTAATTGATTATAATTTATATATTAGTAATTAGTTTATACATTATTTTATATTTTAAAATATTTGTGACATTTTTATAATTATATATATATATATATATATATATATATAATAAAATACAGAACTTCAGAAATAAAATCGTCACTAGATGACAAGTTTCATTAAAAAAGTAGAAATTATCACTTAAATAATAATTTTAATACTAAAAATAGTCACAACTTCGTAATTTTTTAAAAAAGTTACTCATTTTAATAATTTCGGGCATCGTTTTTTAAAACAGAAAAATGATGCACCCAATAATATATACCAAAAATAAAAAGTAAAGAATCTTAAATGCATGAAATTGATGCTTTAAGAGAAGTTATCAATGGTGTGTTTGTTTTAATGCAGAATGAAAGATGATTGTGTAATGCATAAAGGATTATATCAAAACTAATAATATAAAAATACTGTGAAAGAGCATCAATTTCTCTTTGAAATGCTCACAATATAAATTGATATGTCTTCACCTTCTTGAACTAGTTTTTTCAGTAATTTTTTCCCCCTAAGTTTTAAAGTCCTAATAATTACTCTACCACGAATGTACCATTGTCTTGTGTAAGATTTGAGTCATAATGAGGTCATACTATAAAATAAACATATATTCCCAATCTACTTTTATAATTCATAACCTCAATCATAACTCCATCTTATTTATCACCCTATCTTCAGCCGCAACAACAAATACGACTAATCAGTGAGCCCATTGGGTCAATATTTGTGGCCCATCACAAATCGACAATAAATAGATACAAACTTTATAAAGGCTTCACTATCTAAAACCAATGTTTATGCTTACTTATGTGCTTTATTGGCATAACCATGTTCGTAATTTGAGACTTTGTGCCGTGCATTAAATAGATGATCACATATCTAAGCATTAATCATGTATTAAGGTTAATCATATCTAACACACAAGTTAACTTTGTTAATAAGAATTCAATAAAAAATACTTAACTTTATGATATAATTAAATCTAATTAAGCTTTTATTTTATTTATGAATCCTAAAACTAACATATCACCAATAATACATATGTTTGTCTTAGAAGATTTTGTAATCGGCATCACTGTATGGTGATTTAACACCATTGTTGATTTGTTATTGCGTGCACGAATAAGAGTCTATTACGGAAAGCTAACAAAACTCATATCTGATGCTGCCATGCAAAAGCATAATGGCATTATGAGTCTGAACACAAAAAAGAAAGGTGAAAAAAAAAACCCCAAAAACAGTGGATGCATAACTCAAAGATTATGTTATGGAGTGGTGGTCCTTTGTGGCTTATAGTAACGTTGATGTGAAAAGCTTCTTATTTTTCATGACGTTAAGCATATGGAAGGATGATATCATATTATCGTGGTTGATTGTTATCAAGATTTCATTTTGGGTTTCGATAGTAAGGGTTGCATCACTAAATCCAAGAAAATCTCTCCACATTATTATTATAAAACTCCAAAATTGGGTCAAAAGAATAATTATTAGTTTTTTTTATCGTAATTACTTTCTGTATAACATCTATTTAAATTTTTAATTTGTAAAAATAATTAATAACATTGAACTATATATTATGTCGAAATTGTTTGGGACCATAATACATCACCTAATTAGTGATTTCTTTCACGGGAAGTCTTTTCATACATTTGTCCTTCTTCCTTTCTTTGTCTTGTATTAGTAAATTTGTACTTTTGATTTTCTTTTTTATTTTCTTTCTATATAGAAAAGTTATATATATATAAAGATATTAATAGTTTTTATAGCAATTAACGTAATTTCTGTTCAGTAGGTTTTGAAAAAAGACATTTGTAAAAGGAGAACTCTAACTACTTTTAAAAAAAAATTCATTTTGTTGTGGAGTATTTGTATATATTAGTTCATATCATTATGAAACAAAATGATAAAAAATTCATCATTCACGTACTAGTTATTATTATTATATTTAATTATTTTTATGCTTTTTTAAAATTAATTTTGGCAAGATAGAAAAAGTTAACAAAAAATTAAGTATCATAGATTTATTTTTCATATTGTATGTAACATTGTGACCTAATCTTTAATAAAACTAACAAACCATTTTATTCATAAATATATTATAAAATAGGTATCCAAACATTACAGTTAATTAATTTAATAAAGAATTACTTTTTTTATTATAAATGGGACATGATACATAATGATGCTTTTACAATTTACAAATATCACATTTTAAATATTTAAAATATTTTTTAGTAAATATATGAGAGAATAAAATTTGATGAACTTGAATGAGAGATAAGATTTGAAGTCATATTTGAAAACTTATACATATTTATGATGTTTATGACTTATGAACTTTATTTTGTTTTAATCTATGGATTTGTAAGTTATAACCCACTTTACTCCTTATTAATTAAAATTCTCTTTCTTAAGAAAAAAAATCATGAAATAAACAATAAGCAGATAAAGAAATACTAAATTATTTAATATTTTTGTAAATTTTTGTACAAAGATAAAATTATTACTCAATTATGGGACATATAAAACGTCTTTTAATATAATAGATAGTTCTAAAATATTCTTGCATCCTGATATATTATCATTGTTTGCAAATGTAACGAGTTATTTACCAATTACTTAGACATACAATTGAAAAACATAAGGGAAGGGAGTTGTGATCAACTGCTTTAAAATTAAAATCCAAACACGGTAAGACATAAATGTAATCTTAACTTTCGTGGATAGGATACATAATCTAGAAGATCTAGGCATTCATTCAATCATTCTTATAAAATAATCAAGTTCATACCAAACATTCACAAAAATGCACAAAATAAAGAAAATCCATTAACAAAAGAACATAAAAACTCACATCCGCTCAGATTGGAGCCAAATGAAAACATTACCACCCCTTGAAATTGTTTGTATTTTGCTAAGAGAATATTAAGGATATTTAACAAGAAGAGCGCTCCAACTCAAGGTCATAAGATTTAGTATTTATGATCTTTATTCTTTATATCACTAACTTTTCATTTATAATAAATACAGAATTTTCAGTGTATCATTTTTATTTATTTTCTCTTAGATTTTATCATAGATTTTTATCACAACATGAAAACGACATATTCAACTATAAGTTAAAAGTTAAATATTAAGTAAAATAAGAAAGTTGGATAACATATAAAAAAATAAAACTCACAAAAAGTCTTAAAAGATTTTAAAGAGAAAATTTATTATAAATTTTTATAAATAACTCATATTTCATTCTCCTAAGCTCACCCTTATAAATAATTTAATAAAAATAAGCTTAGAAGGTCTTGACCACAATATTTATACTAAGAAATGAACTTTTTCTATACTGGACTACATACATCAATATTAATAATGATAAATGATAATATTTTACAAGTCTATTAATGATGTAATAAGTTATAATCACCAATATAAAACAGACCTTTCTTACCTACATTGACCTCAAGAATAGTAATTTTCATGATAATTAAAATAAAACTCTTAGTAAGTAAAAAATAAAAAATATATTTTTATTAATATTAATTACTAATTATATTCTCGTCACTTTTGTTTCAATAATCAAGTAATAAAAAATAATAATCTATTATTTCCAGCATTCTTTTATTTTTATTTTTTTTTTGTCTTTTAAATTTTTTGGAACTAAAAAATGTTAAAATAGTTAGTATAAGAATTAAAAGGAATGATTTTAAGTATAAAAAGTAAAAATAAAGTTTGTACAATTATAAAAATTAAATGAGAGATTAAATCGTTAAAACTATATATTCATCCTCAGATCTCATAATGTACAGTATTGTTGTCAATTTGGTAAAGATAATTTTAATAAAATTGATTTTAAGAATTAAGCGTAAACGAGAGTATGATAAAATTAATCTCAATACATTAGAACATATGCATAATAGAAAGAATTGAATTTTGGTCTAAAACAAAAGGCTATTTTCTTTTATCCAAAACTCTGCAATCACATAAAACTATTGGAAGATGAGATAATTCTTTTGTACTTAGTGATGAATCTATAGTTCCACTTAAAATATTCTAAGAAAGAACAACAGAAGTAGTTATCTGTTTTGTTAAAGAATAAGGGAACTCACATTTCTTTTTTATTTCGTCACTAGCAAACCCAAAAGCTGAATAGAACTAATGAGCCCACTACGATCTGGGCCTAGTTACAACAACTATTATTAAATAAAGTTAGATTTACTACGAAGAAAATTGCCCTGGAAAATATAATAAATTTGTAATTGATTAAATAAAGTTATAAGATTTTTTTTTTCACAAAGGTTTATATGCATTTCATGTTTTAAATTATTATAACTTTTGAAGAGTATTGATAAACTTTTGATTAAATACATAATGTAGTTTTTATAATTGTCACTGTCAAAATATATATATATATATATAATTTGTGTTAGAAATCTTTTAACTAAACTCATTCAATGGAAAGTCTAAAAGTATTTAAAAAGTAAATTTTAAAATCAATTTGAAATCAATCCAGGAAGTACTTTCTTTCTATATTCATTCATTTCATTGATTTTATAACTTCAAATCAATTTCGAAATTCAGAAATAATAAAAAGATATTATTAAGGATAAGCTAATATTATTTTAAAATTTTAAATAATAGACTTACAGGCATACAACTTTCTTTGAAAATATATATAAATAAAAGAAAAAAGGTGGAAAAAGAATCCTCCGTACAATAGTAAGATGACTATTTATTACTCCAAAAAGAACGTGTCTACATGCAATGCTTTTGTGGACATAGAAGAAGGGCATGTAAGAGAACGTATTAATTGATCAAGGCAATTTTCGCATTTATTTTGCCAATTCCTTAGTCTAAGAAAATTATTATAGGAACTTTTTCTATAAAGTTTTTTTAAGAAATAAAAATGTGAAATTTTCAATAAATTAGTTATAAATAAAGATTAAAGAAATTTTAAAGAGAAATTTTACGAAATAATTTGTATTTTCTTACATGTCCTTATAAAAAAGAGCTGGTTGAAATTAATTGACTATGAACACTGAACTTGTACACTATGTGTCGCTGTCGGTTGTCAAGTCAAAGACAAGGCTTTCAGAAGAAAAAGAAAGCATTAATTAGTAACTAATTACGATAAGAACAAGACAGTGGAAATAAGCACTAGCAATGAGATTCTCCACCTGAAAAATATGCACCAAGGTAGTAGTATAAAACAATAATAGTGTTAGATTTTCCATTAAAAATATTTCAAATGTTAAATTTATTTAGTGTGCTGAACTCACTATGAAAAAAAAAGTTATGGATCCATTATATTAGATTTTATCACTACCAAACGAGTTCCCAAGATATTTTACTTCCTATCACTGTCATCACCCCCACATTACTTTTTCCTTCTCGTGACTTATGCTTTCTTTTCTTCTTCTCACGTTACCTTTTTGGCAAACTCCCCTCAAAACTTCACTCTTTCTCTTTTTTTTCATCTTTTCCAAGAACATAAGTATAATTGCAAGAAAATAAAAAAAATAAGAAAAATAAATAGTGTATTGAGTATAGAGAGCTTTATAATCTATGGTTTTATGAAGTAGAAATAATTTCAATAGCATATATATTATGTATATCTAAACAATACTCATCACTCCATGAAACAATTAATCAAAGCAGATTGTAAAAAGTGCGTGATGCAAATGCAGCAATTGAAATGATTTATTTCATTGATGACACGTGTAGAAGTGAGTGATGATGCAAATTTGGCAGGACTCGTGGGCAACGTGCTTTTAATGCCCTCCACATAACTTCACAATCTCCTTTTCCATATTGGACCAATTGATGTCATGATTTGTGATGCAGCAGCCATCAAAAATGTCCACAAACAATGTAACGTTTGAAGAGAAGATTGGCACTGGAATGAATCCAATCCAATTTAAGGTAGAGGTGGGACCAATCGATCCTTATCTAGGGACAATGTGGGGTCCCAAAACACTGTCTTGCTTCTCCTGCCATTAGCAAACGTCAAATTTCAGTTCTTGCCCATTTCATACTGGTTCCGTATATCTTTGAGTTGTAATCTTTTGTCTGGAGGGATTCTATTCGAGTTTTTGATCAGCTTAATTTAAAAAAAATAAAATAAAAATATAACACATTATTAAATTTAAATATAATTTTGGATATAATAATTTGATATGTATAATGAATATAATTTTAATTCATGGATGCATTTTGAAAAATATTATTTTTTTATAAAATGGTTTCTCTCATTAATCTACATCTTGATTGATATAAACTCATTTATATTAATTATTATAATATTGTAAACAATTAAAAGAAATTCCGATTTGACTTCATATAGAGTTGTATTTTTAAACCAGATGAATCTAATTTGCTCGTTATTTATTCCATTAAAAAGAAATAAAAAGAATATAATTACACGTTAAAGAAAAATATTTTTTTATAATTTCATTTTATAAAGCTAATTTTCATTTTGTTCTATTTTTTCTTTACAATTAAAAAATATTATCCGTATATTTAATTTGTTTTTCCTTAAAGAAACATGGTTGCACTGTGCACGTACCACTGTTTGTGTCGTGTCTATCCCTGGCCAACACTTGGGCAGCAAGAAAAGACCGCACCAAGACAGGGTCAAAATGGTCAAAATCAGTGGCACTCCTGTAAATATTTTCCAAAACAAGGGTCGTTTTGTCAACCTCAATACTATATAAACAAATCCATCGTCACCATTTCTCACACATACTTCTAACACCAAACATAACAAACGAAAGCACTAGCACACTTTGTCTTCTGATCTAAGAGCTCACCCTGTTCGTCTTCACCAAACAAAGAAAACAAAAATGGCAGGTTCAAGAGCTAGCAGCATGATGAATGGAAGGAGCATCCCCAGGAGGTTCTCTGGGCGTCCAATTCCAAAGCGTGGACAAGTCAAGGTTGGAATTGTTGTGGGTCTTGCAAACTCTGTTGCTTCCATCTTCTCTCGCAACAGAACCAGATCCTCTGCTTCACTTTCTCACCTTGCACACTAGCTTCGCTTTCAACCCGATCGCACAAAAACAACCAGCTACCAAAATTTTGATCCTTTTTTATGTACAAATTGGGGTTTTTTATTCCCTTCTATCAGATGTTCATATGTAAATCTCATGCTTCCATGCTAATGAAATTTTCCCATCGTTTCTTGTTTATCTCCTACTCAGTTAAATTTTAGCTGGATCTGCAACAATGGATGAATCAAGCAAGTTAAAGGAGTTTAAATTTAAAATTCCCAACAACAGATTAGCCTATTGATTATTTCTATAAAGATAGTAATTAATATTTTAGAAAATAATCACCATGCTGGTCTCTGACTTTGTGATGGTAGATTTATTTGTCTGAAAAATTGAAATCTATAACTGGAAGAAGAACTTCAAAAAAAGATAAAAACCGGTACTGCATCGTACACAAAAATAGTCTAAATGATCAAAGTACAACAACAGGTACTTGCAGGCAATTAAATTCTTAATCTTAGATAATTATATGCACAATTCATGATGATTATCACAATTACAGCGTGATTTGGAAAAACAGGGTACTAACATTGACTTGTGTGCACGTGCCCTCTTTTGTCTTCTGAATTTTCAATTTTCATCCATTACATCAAAGGAAGCATTACCAATACAATGTGTCATTTTCAGATTTTCAAGAGGGGTAGGGGAATGGTCATGTCAAAATGTGGTCAGGTTGAGATTAAGTGCTCTGATTTCAATGAAAATTAAGGTCATGACTAAGCTAAGCAAAGCACCAAACAAAGCACAAGTGGGTTTAAGTATGATAAGAGTCAATAATTGTGATTAACAATGAGTTAAACAACTGTCAGTTGTGCTGTTATATGGTACTAGCAGTAGTATTTTTTTATTCCACGAATCTATTGCTCCCTCAACACAATCCAACACGATCTTAAACCTACCTATTTGAATATTAATGCTTTCAGTGCATTGTATCAAGGACTTTTACTTTGCAAGATTCAGAGCACCGCAATTAACCCTTGAGTACAAATCAATAAATCCACGCATCCTTTTTAAGTCCACTTATACTGTTGTATCTAAAAAGTCATTATAATAATGCCTTTTCGAGTTTAATTATGAGTTAGGAGAAATAGAATAGAGTTGAAATTAGTGAGTGCTACGGAATTGTGATGAGGTTGGTGGGTTGCATATGGAGCATTATGTTTGGTTTGGATGAGGGAGTGATGAAATAATGGGCAGTGGGGCAGTGAGGTAGCTAAACGACAAAGTGACACCTAAAAGTGTTTGGATTCTCCAAAATCAGAATCGTTTTTCTTCCTTTTCTAATGGAAGGAATCGTGCACGTGATTTTTATGCAATAATGCAAAAAAGCTTTGTGCTTATCTTATTCTTAACCTCCTCAAATTAAATTACTTTTCTAAACCGCAGCCTGGTGTGGGCTTTTAAATATAGCCGGCGCGTGGGACCATCTTTATCTTGTCCTTTTCCCTCGACCATATCTTCTCCTCCAAGTTTCTTTTTTCTTAATCAGATTCTTTGAACAATGATAACGTTATTTTCTTTCAAATTTCTTGTCACCCACGTTAATAATAATAGTTATTATAACCTAATAACTATATAAAAAATTATAGTAATAATTGCGGAAAAAGATGGTGTGTGTATTTATATCGTTTTCATTATTAATATTATAAAAAATCTTAAAGAAAGAACTTTCAAAAAAAATTACATCTTACATGGAGTGAAGAATTTTGTTTACTTGGTGATGAGTATTGGCATCTTGACTATTTGCCCTTTTCTCTTTTTCTATGTTGGCCTTTGTTAAACATTCAAAGTCCAAAGGATATGCTCCTGTTAGCTACTGTTGACCATGCCCTCTCTTGTTATTTTGTTCTCTTGCATTTGGTTCAAAGCCTTGGGAATGAGGATAATTGACTGTGGACCTTGTTATAGTATGAACAAAACAACACTTATAATTTATTTTTATACATGCATCGTTTACACACAGTTTCATACATATTTTATTTGTATGACTGTCTAGTTACGAGAGGACAAATTAGTACTAGTATTATTGTACTTCTTCACTCCTTACAAATATTAAATATTGATAAAGAAAATGCCAAATGTTGGTCGATTTATTTTAGTTCTTCAATCGATGCATTGGATGAAACACATGGAGAGGAATAATGAAAGTTACTAACAGTTAGAATTATTTTTTTATCAGCAAGTATAACAGTTAGAGTGGAAGTTAAAGTTTACAAAGAAGGTATTTAAATTTTGTTGATGGTGAGTTTTGTTTGGACAAATAAGGTGAAGAAGGAGATGTTGAATAACATTAAGAGGACAAGGAGTAGTTTGACTAAAACGTTGATGGGTCAATATCAAACGAAGAAAAAGAGGTGCTCCAGGACCCCACGTAATGAAGAAAAGTATGTAAGTGGTAACAAAAGGAAGGTCAAAATTGTCAACAAATGACCAATTATTAAACCCACTGCCACAAGAGTAGAGAGAAAGGAGTATCACGAATTGAAATCAAACAACCCAAGAGATATATATAAAGACAAAAAAAAGTGGTAATTTATCGGAAAAGAAGGGGCTTTTTTGTAACTAAACTTCAGTTCAGCCCCTATATAAGTGAAACTCTTAGAATTACTTGGTACAAGTGAGATAAGCCTTGTGTTGTGTTGTGTGTATTCTTGTGGGCAAAGAGGCTAAAGAAGAAGGAAAAGAAAGAAATGGGTGTGCATGTGGTGGTGATTAAGAGAAGGGATTTGATGAACAAGAATTCGTTGTCCAACACTAATATTTCTGGGCGTTTGATCCCCGTGAGGGGCCAAGTGAAGTTGGGAATTATGGTGGGCTTGTTTCATGGTGTCTCCTCTGTCTTCTCCACAATTGCTACACGATGTGTACATTTATCTTGATTTTTTCTTCAATAATCTTTTTACCATTATAGAGGTAGTGCTAAAAGAGAGGATTCTTGTGAACCCTCTTGCTTCTGTTTTGTGAACTAAACAATTGTACAAACTCTCATAATATCTAATGCTATAGAGATAGATCGGTGTTTGTATTCCAATACCATCCAATCATTCCATTGTTCTAATACATGATTTTATTTTGCATATTATTATTTAATTATTAATAATCTTTTATAAAATACTTATAGAAAAAATTATTTTAAGATATCTTATTGTATTCAAAATTTTCCGATGAATGAAAAATATGCAAAAGGCATTCGATGTAAGTTTGAGAATATTTTAACATTCGACCATATATTGCCACGTTTCTTTAAAATTTTTACCTATTAGAACAATTCCTTTATAGATAGAGGCCAAAGAGAAACTAAGCAAAGCTCAAAACATGCTGGTATTGAGAGAAAATTTGCGAGATCATTATAGAGAGCCTTAGAAAAGATTTTAAGAAGGAAAAATTAGTAAATCAATTTACTGGGAGTTGTATCCATAAATTAAAAATACTATTGATATTTTGTACTCTTACTGTTGTATAGGGGAAAATTAAAATTAAAATGTAGTGATCTTGTAGAGAGCGAGATGAGTACATAAGATTCTTCTTCAAGTGAGATCTTCTCTCCTTTTTTGTTGTGATTGTATCTGAGTGGAGATGTAACCGATAAGTGAGGGAATAGCCATGAAAGGTACTCTAAGGCTAAATCAACAACAGTAACAACAGAGAGTAAAATGAAGTAATAAAATGCAAAATAAATACCGTAATAAATGCTGTAAATGAATAGCTGGATATGGTGAATTTTATAGTATTTTTAATGGGACGTAGCTGGATGGGCCTGGATTATGCAAATCTACTTGCTAATATTCAATTACTCTTAATTAGGAGGTTCCCTCTTGTTTAGTTGCACTTAGTGGTTTAGGAAATGACGACAAGTGTGGAGAATGTGAGCCGTGTACATCTCTGGTATCCAGATTTAGACAAAATTTCATATGATTCAATATGTTCCCAGTGTCCCTTCCTCTCTATCTGCATATTCATCCCTCTGACTCGGGAGATGATAACGATGTAGAGTTTTAAACAAAATTTCACATCTTTGACCCTCTTTGTAGTATTCTTTCCGTTTTATCCCTTCATATACTATTATCTTATTCTATGTTTCGTCATTTCTCCTTTGTTAGTATTTGTTCCATATTTAAAGTATTTCTCTTTAGATTATCTTCATCATAATTTTATCTTTAAAAATACTTTTTTTTCTCTTAAACTGTGAGGCACCTCTCTTAACCTCAAATTCCTTCAGTTGAAACATAATTATTTCAACAATTATAATAATATTCGTAATACAATTAACAATTAATATATATAAACTAACTTACAAACATAAAAGATAAAAGATTAATACAAGAAGAACAAGTAGAAAATAAAGTTAAGATTGATAAGATAAATTTTAACAAGAACATTAATCACATATAGAAAGATATGATTCTCCATTATTAATCACATATAGAAGGATATTATATGGATCATGGTCACGATCACATCTAAATATTTTTTTTTTTGCAAAATATAATTTTTAATGTAGTCTTTTTGATAAAAATAAAAAACTTTTAAAAAAAAATTCTATTATTTCTTATTTTAATCTATTTCTCATATTCTTAAGATGGAAAAAGGATCTCCAAATCGAGTAAGTAATGTAACATATCTATCAAATCTAGTTACGATAATTTTTAAATATTTTAAATGATTGTGATATTATTTTAAGAAATAAATTTTAAATTTAATTTAATCTTAAAAAATAATGATAAGGTGACCAATTATAAAATATAAAATAATCTTATATCTAGTTGAGATAAGATTTTATTATCCACATACTTGTTAAAAATTTATCTTATTATCAATAAATTTATTACAACTTCAACTATCATACATTTTCTTTTTATTACAAATCTAAAATATAAAAAATAATTTCATTAATAATACATTTTCTTTTTATTACAAACCTAAAATATAAACAATAATTTCATTAATAATGTAATTTATATTTTTGTTTATTGGACTTTAGTACAGAGGAAAATATTAAGAGGGAAAAATTACCATTCTACTTCAATTCCTTTACAAATTAACAAAATTGACAAAAAAAAAAACTACAACAATAAACAAGTAATTTGCAACACTATTTTTTTTTTATATTGGTTGTCGAAGTTTTCTGTGAAAAATATAATTTTTCTACAATTTTTTTTATAACGAAGTACGAAGTCGTGTATGAAATTGCAAACAATTTCTTATGTATGACATTAACAACCAAAAAGAAAGAAAAAAAAAACCTTGTTTGAGTGTTATACAACTAAAAATCACATTAATGATTGTCGTAGTTTTTAAAAAAAAAAAATTGTCAATGATAATTTTGTGAAGAAATTGTAATTTTCCCCAAAGGAATGCATGGACCAAAGACTTAGCCAACAAAAAATAACGAGGAAAAAATAATAACTGGTTTTGCTTACAAAGAAATTTCAACCTATCCTACTGTTGTCTCTGCCAAAGACAAATGTGGTGGCCCAGTTTACTGCCACGTAAAGCCTGTTCCTCCAGCTAAGGACACGTGTAAGATAAGCAGAGCGCCATATCATCCAGCTAACAAAACCTGCAAGTGACAACCCCTTTGCATCCTACACAACATATATGCAGAACGAAATCAGAAGCTATCTTTTCACTTTGCTTTGTGTTTTTTTCTTTGCATATATAACTACACTCTTGAAGCTGGTAAAGATAGACTTAGAAAAAAATCCTATACTATACCTTCGTCTGTCGTAGATCAACCAGTGCCTTGTAGCCACCTACTGATGCCATGCTCCCAATATGCTTGTACACAAAAGGCTCTCCTAGTGGCGTGCCTTTTGCAGAGTAAGCCTTACCTCCATTCTGCTTCCCAATTTTGTTGAACAGCTCCACAAGAAACTTCCCCTCCCTTTCAGCAACCTATAGTCAACCATTGATAAGTACATAGTACATAAACTGCTCTTGATGCTTGTTTTTCCGGCATAGAATGGAATGTACTTTTATGGAGTATATGACTAGAAAACTTTCTTGATTGTAACTACTATTTTCATGTGCACAATGTCATTATTTATTCATGAGCCTTGTTAGCTGCAATGCAGGGAATGACTAAGCCTAGCTTCAGGGGAAAACTATCTTATATTTCAGCAATGTGAACAATGACAGTTCATATGATCTCTACACATAGATAGTGCATATCAATTAATGTTCTTCATTATGCCTCCTTAGAAGCTAAGGGTCATCAGGAAGTGGCTTTGTAAATTCCATGCTTAAACATAAATAAAAGTCAACTTCAACTGCAAGTACGCTCTATGAGATTTTTCTCATTGGATAGAAGGACATCATAGATCAGCATAAGTTTAACTTCATTTTGCTATTTACTTGGTCACTTTATCCATGTCATTTGGCAAAACAGAATGGATAAAGGCTAACCTGAGCTAGAGCTGGAAGCACAGGCCTGCCCGTTTGTTCAAGAAACCCAGCACAATCCCCAAGCGCAAAGACATCTTCCACAGAAGGAACACGCAACCATTCATCTACACCAATTCTGTATCAATCAAAGAGAACAATTAAACGGAGATCACATATTGTGAATGAGTAACAATGTTTTTATTTTCCTTTTTGGTCTGCACGTACCTTCCGCCTGGAGATTTAGGAAGATTTAAGGTTTTCACAAACTCAGAAGGACCAACTCCTGTGGACCAGACCAAGAGGCCATAAGGAACTTTCGTTCCATCACTCAGAATTATCTCTTTGCTATGCACTTCCTTCACTACACCTCGCTTAAGACGGACCCCCGACTGATAAAACATTGAATGCCTCAGGCTTAAACTTGAAGGTTTTGAAACCATGAACTAGTGGCTAATCTAGACAGATTAAATTATGTGATAAAAACTAAACAAGGTTTACCTTTGTTAAGTGCTTTGTTGCATATTGCCGTAGGCTAACATCAAAGGATGACAGTATTTCATTTGCCTAATCATAAAAAAATCAGCATGACAGTTAGGTACACTAAATTCTAATCTCACAAAATATAGGCTGAAATGCATGGAAGTAAATTCATCCAAATACCTCAATCAGTGTAACGCGAATGTAATCTTTGACATGAGTATAGCGCTCATGAACATCCCTCGTGATGAAATCACTCAGTTCACCACTAAACTCCACTCCTGTAGGGCCTCCTCCAATAACTACACAGTGTAGAAGGCGTTTCTTTTCTTCTTCCGATATGCCTGTTTTGGTAGAAAATGACAAATGCATAATTATTAATACAAAGTGAATAAGTTAAAAATAAAATGCTGTATAACAAATTTAACCGGCTCTTGCTATAGAACAATACTAGAAAATAAAGCTCACGCTCTTTTTTCAGGTGAAGTGATAAAGGTGAGTTGAAGTGGAAAGAAAGATCACTCAGGACAGAACATGTGACTGACACAGAGTAGTGTTGCATTGCCAAGGTTTGTTTTCCGTGAAAAGGACAAAACTACAGTGGAATAGCTCAAAATAAACTATGATGGAGATGAAATACCCACCCGGATTTTCCGAAAGCATCAGATTAAGAAGAAGTCTCTTCCTTATTTCTTGAGCATGGTTCACATCACGAAGAAAAAATGCGTTTTCCGTTACTCCCTTGATACCGAAAGTTAAAGCCTCAGCTCCTGCTGCAATGACAAGCTTGTCATACGCGACTTTAAATTGGTAAGGCTCTCGGGGCAATTCGCCATTGTTGACTGCCTCACAATAGACCTGTTTGCATGAAATAAAAATGAGTTAGCATTGTACAAATAACACTTTTTATATATCACATTTGATCATTCCATGACTTTATGAATCTGCAGAAAACGTCAAAATACACACACAAAGGCCAAAGGTTGTAAATTATCTTCTACTCACTTCATGTTTGCCTGTGTCGATGCCAGTGCAAGAAGCTAGAAAGAAGAATGAGTTGGGGCCTTTTGCTAATGCATCTTGTATTCTGGTGACAGGCTCAGTAACACTTCTGAATTCCAGGGTTCCAACACATGTTGAAGCCAGCAAAGGAGTAAAAACCATGTGATTTCTTGGTGATATGCACACAACATCATAAATTTTGGTATCAAGCCCTTTGAGGAACCGACAGGCAGCCCAACCCGTACCAAGAACAACCACCCTAGGCTTTTCACCTGGCTTTGTTGCCTCCAGTCCTGCATATCTTGGTTGATCATTCTCCCACTCTGACTCTGACTCCTCAACAACCGTCTGTGAGTTAGCAGAAGGAAACTGATGGTATGGAGTTCCTGATATTCCCCTCGTTGAAAAGTTCACGCAGTTATGTTCCTTAATTGCTGGAACATATGAAAACTTCCCATTCGAATTGAAATTTGCATGGGAAGTTGTGTCGCATATGCTTGTGTGTCCTCCCACCTTGAAGAAATCCTTCTCACTCGCATAACTACCATAAGCACCTCTTGATTTTCTAAAGTTGGCCCTAGCAATCCTTGCCAATGCCATTGTGAGAGAACAAGCCTTTTACACTTTCCAAGCTTTCTGAAAAGATGAAAGCTCAGAGGTTTAAGTGCTTTCAAGTTTGAACAGAAGAATGAAATGTTCTACAAGATATATATACAAGGTATGCAAATCAGGTGGTTCAGAGCACGAAGCAGAGACAAAAGAGAGTTCGAGGGTTGCAAAGAATCTACAGTAATTAATTCCAAGAGAATGGGACGACAATAAAACAAAAGTTAATATAGCTTTGCTCATCAGCCTTATGTAGTTGCGGAGAGCCCCATAAAGTTTAGAAATTCCAATTTTCCAATTTTTCCATAACTTCAAGTAAGTGACCATTGAATATGACAAAATATGGAATACGATGGACACTAAACTGAGTCAAGTCTTACATTTTTGCTAGATCCATCAAACATATTGTATGCAAAAAAATGTCTGTTACCAAAATGCTGTGAGGGATTCATTATAAGCCAGACAACCATGAGTTTTCACTCTTTTAAGCTAACTGTAGATCATTTTTTAACAAAACTTTTGTACAGCATGAAGATGATGGTGGGAGACAAAGATCGAAAGAATTCATGGAATCTCTTTTCATGTGACATTAAAAATCCCCCTAATGACATTGCATTGAAAATAAAGAACATAAAACTAAGAGGAATAAAAGTTTCATTCGACAAATATATGACTAATCATTGAAAATTGAATACCTGCTTACAATCAAAAGTTAAGGAATTGGTTTGTGAATGTGACAATCCCCTAAGAAGCTTGTCACAAACACATAAACATAAAAAAAAATGCTCAAAGTCACAAGAAAGGCATGACCAAACAACTAAAATATACATTAGAATACAGAAAGATGACCTTATCAATAATCAGCTTAATATTCTGCAAGTAACTTGTGAACCAACGAATATAAGACTCGTATTATACAAATCTTGAAGAAACTCAACAAACATAATATGAACAAATGGAAAGAAAAGAAAAAACAAACAAATAGCATTATATATGATCCATCATGTGAAAGAAAGGTCACCTTTGGTTGGATTATGAAGTTGCTGGGGACCAAGATTGGAGAACCTTTTCACCCTCTGTTGCCAAATTCTTGTAGTGAAGTTGGAAGGCTAATGCCACCGTTACACTTCATTCCCACACCTCGCAATGTACGTGGACTTGTCACCCACCGCCTTACATGTATCTTCTAATTACACCACCATTATACAATTAATTTAAATTTTAAACAATATACTTTTTTTCAAATGTTTGTTCACTCATTCTATATAATATTTATTGTTAAAATAAATTTATTAGATAGTTATGTAGTTCCTTGTAGTTAAATAAAATTTTAAGTATAGTTAATAAACTTAAATATATTTTTAGTTCATAAATAAGTTTTTATTTTGGTCCTATTAATTTCATTGTCATGTTTTTGTCTATTTAAAACTGAAAAATATCACTATTAATTCGTACTACTATATAATATACTAATTACCTTTTCATATATTGAACAAAAGTTTAAATCGCCATGTCAAGCGATGAATATTAATAATATCGAAATATATTATAAAAATATTGACATTTATAAAATAAATATTACTATTTATCTAAAATGAATATTGAAAAAACAAGTGATTAAATTTTGCAAATGCAAAAATAGAAATAAGTTATAGAGACTATAATCAAGACTTTCATATTTAATAAAAACTACAAACAATAATTTAAAGCATCAAAATCAAAACTTGTTAATTTTATAAAACTTTAAAGCATATTTAATATCTAAAGACAAAGCAAAAAGATGTTTGTATTCTTTTACTATGAAAAATAGGTAAGATATTACAAAAGTAGTTAGAAAGATTAAGATAGAAAATTTAAAATGCGGGTGAAGTGCCCAGGTTCTTGGAGCGCAAGAAACACGTTTTTCTTGTATATAGTTTTTCCTATTCGTAACACAAAGACAATTGTATCCCTGTAAAATGACGTTTGTATTCAGAAAGTGGAGGACAGATAAGACTTTGGGCCATTCCATCTTTGACCGTATATAGAATATTCCGTTCCAATGTATGGTGGGGACGCAATGTTGAACCTTGATCAACGGATGATAATGATGGTAGGTTCCGTGTCAAATTTGTGTTCTGCACCGCTCTAATAAGCTCCAGTTATTGCGGAAGCATTTGTGGAGGGCAAAAACTTCCTGCATCCTGTGAACTGCACCCATCATTTCTAAACAATCTTAAAAATAAGTTTTGAAAAATACTCTTTTGAAAATAAATTTCGAAAAAATCAGAACATAAAGTTTATATTTTGAAAAAAAAATAAAATTTATTTTCAGAAAATATTTTTCTAACATAAATTTGTGTTCTGAAAATTTTATAAATAAATATTTTTCAAAAACTAATAGAAAAGGTATGTTAGTAATTTCACGTTTGTGATGGGTGCGTCTTAAAAAGAAGGGTGCAAGAAGATTTTGCCTTTTTCATACGCTTATTAGAAGAGTTTTGAGCCCAAAGAAATGGGACCAATCAATAAAAACTAAATTAATTCAAGTTGAACAAAAATTATTGTAATTTTTAAGCCAATCAAAACTATTTATGTTTATGGAATCTTACTTATGCCTCTAAGTTTGGGACCCTTGGACATAATTACATATCTGTTTAAATTTCAACTCATTTTACGTCTATGGTTTTATGGGTTTCATCACAACATGGCCAGAAAAAACAGTGATTATTGACCTCTTACTTGAAGACCCAGCAAGAACAAAAGAGAAGAAGAACTTGAAAAAAATGAGAAAATTTCTTTATTAAATATAGAAACAGTACTGTTTTTGTTTCAACTAATTTTCTCTCTATGAAAGAAAGTATGACAAGTCATCACTAACAAGTATAAGTTAAAGTAGTAAAAATAAAAAAAGTAACATAAAAAAAAATATTTGTGAATTTTAATTCTTAAAAAGATTTGGATTTGAGAACAACCAAATGCTTACAATTTTACTTTTTTTTTCTTTAGTCCATCTTAAGAGAATACATGTACAATATTCACTTGAATAAATCAGACCTCAAGATACAAAAGCTGTTAGAAGACATGATTGAATTTAGATAAGTAGTAGTGATATATTTTTCTATTAATACATGTAAAAAAAACTCATATCATGATTATTCATTTCTCTGAAATCTGCACTTATCTTCAAATACTGTATATATATGGAGTCTGTACTCGTTCAAATACACTAGGTATCTAGAGATCCATCTGGGATTAGAAGAGGGAGGTAATAAGTCATGAATTTATTTGATTAAGGCATAATATAAATTTTTCAGAACATGAACATATTGAGAAATGAAATGCTTTCAGAGAGTTAAGGCCAAGGCCAAGAATGCATTGTCAAATTCCAAATTGATAGTTGCAAACAATGTTTGGAAAACACTATTAGGCCAATGAATTTGCCTATCTCCAGAATGTTGGGTATTGGAACATTCAAGGAACAACAACTATATTGTTCTCAACCATCTAGTACAGGAATAAAGTCTGATTCAACATTGCAATTTTTGATATAGCTTTCTTTTAGTGTCAAATCAGAATGGCTCTGACTATTGCTAATGCTTGTAACATGCTTGGGTGATAGGTGTTGGTGGGTCCGTGAAAGAGCCATTGAGTATACGGTTAGCAACCCAATGGTTAGCAGCCTCAGCATAATGAACACTGTCCCAACTTATGTACTGCGAAGGATTTTCACAAGCAGAACCAAACACGTCTTTCCCATCTGCACTCCCTAAATTCCCACACCAAATATGTGTGTCATTCACATGATAGCCACAACAGATCTTCATTGGATCCACAAATCCTGAAAATTAAAAACAGTTGTGCATGTCAAACAGCTTTGCCTAAAATGATTAGGCACCAGGAAAATCATTGCCAATGTTCCTTTCCCATTGCATTCTCCAGAAGCAGCTAACTCTTCTAGTGAGTATTGTCAACCTTTCTCCCTTACATAAACTAATTTCTTTTGGCTAGGACTAAATGAGTGTTTAAAAAAAGTTACAACATCAAGAACAAATGACAAATATTTGTTTATTTTAGCAAACATCTATCTTAAAACCATATGAAATATTGCGTTAGTTTTAGGTGAAAGGCAGCAGGGATTAACTGAATCTTGTCAATAAACAAATTACCTTCAGTTTTGGTATTACTGATTAGTGCATACTTTGCAGCATAGACATCTACATAAGTAATTGCAGCCTCTGGGAGCTCTGTCCTCAGTTTGATGATTCGGTCTTTCATCTGCTTGTTAAATTCAGTAGCCATCTCATTTTGATCCTTCACACATCCATACTGGTCAAGATAGCCACTTGGTATATTGTGCTTGTAAAATAGTTGTACTGGCATGCAGCCAAAGGGGCTAGTGTTGTGTATCCAGAATGACCTCCCTCCTTGCTGGTAAATATTCTGCACACAGTTCATAAATAAGATTTATTTTAGACCTTTTTTCCAAATAAATTATATATAAGTTGATTTTCACTTCAAAATTCATTTACTTTCTTATTTGTTTCTGAAAAAATTCATCAAAACACAAGGTCTTTGTGAGTAAGAATGAACATAGTGTTGTAATATACTGAATTACTAGTTCTATGGCAGTCACCTATTGCAACTTTAAGTGAACCAGGGGGCTACTTACTTTGACTGCATTGGCTAACTGGTTGAGAATATCCGGCATGGATTCTCGTATTTGGTCAAAATTCATCTTTCTAAAGCCAACTGAGAGATCATTTTGACCAATGTCAAAAGTGTAGAGAGCCTTAGCGAACTCCTCGGGCACTGGAAGCCTGCTCCTTTCAAATGAGGTTTTGGCTAAATTTCCAACAAACAAATACCAACAAAAACACATGAACAACAACGGACTAAACATATTAAGGTTTCAGTTTGTTGAACTATAACTACTTTCTAGGCACAATTACCTTCTTCGTAGAGTTGTTTGGTGCGTGCCTTGAACTGGTTAAATTGCACAATCTGAATGTCAAGCGAAAAAGGACTTATCCCATATTGAAATATGGTTTCATTCTGCCTCCTAATGGTGGATCCCCCAGTGGCAAAATTTGCCCCATGCCGGTAATTGGTTCCAAGGGAATTCAGATAGGCACTTAAGTAAGGCAAGTTTAGCTTCTCAGCTGCACAGTAGAGTATAAACAGCAGAGTTGAATTAAAACAAAAAGTACTTTTCACTGGCACAAAACTAAAGAAAATTGCAGAAACACCATAACAGAAAGAGATAAGGGTGTTTCAAAGTTCATTATTACCTATGAAATCTATAATGAGACGGCCATCACAGTCCCTTCCCGAAGGCTTATGAAAGAAGCCCTCACCATAAGGTGCAGGAATTGGCACAAAGGAAGCTGATATGCCTCCAGTATCTGAATTGGAGTCCCCAAAGTTGTAGATTGCAGGAAATGTACAAGTTGGTGAGGTTTTTGGCTCCACACCCTTCACAAACACAACACAAGAAAGGAAGAAGAACCCAACAAATACTGCCCCTGACCCCATTTTCACAAGATGTGCCCTTTTAGCTAAGGACGGGTACCCTTATATACATAGATAACAAAAGCACACCACAACTTTTAGCGTGTGCTTGTTTGTATTAATTTAGAAAGATTTATTATCGAAGAAGATGGATTTTGGTAAATAAAGGCGGTGTGATTAACTTAATTTATAAGGATAGATAAAAGGAGATTTGGAGGATTAGATTATTTATTTATGTAAAGAAATTTGAAGAGATGAAATTAAAAATTATAAAATAGTTTTTGTAAATTAGATAAAAATTATAAAATATCTTTATAAGTATTTGATGGCTTTTAAATAGAATAAATGTTACAAAGTATTTTAAAATATTGATACATAACTAAAAAAAAATATTTAATAAAAAAATATAAAATATTATTTATATTTTTACTAATTATTATTTTAAGAACAATTCATTACAAAATGATTAAAAATAAACAAATATCAAATATAACATTTAATGATAATTATATATATATTAATAAGAGTATTTGATTTTGAATAATTATTTTTAATTAAATTTTATTTATTAATATTTTTTATTTTAAATTTAAGTACATCTTTTATTTATTTTAGTCAATTTAAATAGACTGTTTATATATTTTTTATTATAACTTATTAATATTTTTATAGAAATAAAATAAGAATTCAAAAAATTCGTATTTAATCTCTTAAAAATATAGTAAAAAATCATTTAACTTTTTTAAATTTTATTTATTAATATTTTTTATTTTAAATTTAAGTACATATTTTATTTGTTTTAGTCAATTTAAATAGATTGTTTATATATTTTTTATTATAACTTATTAATATTTTTATAAAAATAAAATAAGAATTCAAAAAATTCGTATTTAATTTCTTAAAAATATAGTAAAAAATCATTTAACTTTTTAAGTAAGAGAATTAATAAAAGAGTAAATTTAGAAAACATTTACAATTATTATTAATATGTACCAGTATCTAATAAATATAAATTGCAAACTATTTTTATTTAGACTAATAATTTTAAAAATTTGAATTTAAGTAAAATGTAAAAATAATTTATACTTACAAAAACTACATTAAATTTCAATAAAAAAAAGGTAGTTTAGATTATAGAATTTTTTTTTTTTTACAGATTTCAGTTAATTATGATTTATATTAAATTGTATATTTTAATAGAATAATAAATTTGTGATTTTATTGCATTAATTTTAAATAATTTAGAAGATATGTTTTAAATAATTTTAGTAATGTTTTTTATATTAAAATTAATTTAATCCAATTCATTTTAATTTTTTACCATCTTATTTCACAAGGATTAATCAGTAGTTTCAGAAATATATTAATTAAAAAAATAAAAACAAATCTATAACATCTATCAAATCATTCCTAAACTTTCCTAATGAATCTTCTCAAATCCCTTCAAATCTTACCATCCATCCATTAACCTAAAAAATCTTTCATCCCCACGTAATTCACTCAAATCCCTTCAAATTCATCCTCTCAAATTCACTCTCCCAATCAAACAAAGCCTTAAGATAACATTAGCCAAAGTTCATGTTTGGTTGAATTAATTTGGATAGATTTAATATAGAAAAGGATGGATTGTGGTGGATAGATTTTGTTTGGTTGACCTGATGGATTAGGAGAGATTTGCAAGATGACATCTTCAATCATGTAAAGAAATTTAAGGGGATGTAAATAAAAATTACAAAATAGTCCTCGTAAATGAGGTGAAAATTATGAAATAACCTTATAAGTGGGTCATGACTTTTGAAATGAAATACCCCTTTAAGTGAGTTTAGGGTTTGCTATGTGCACTGTAACATTAATTCTTTTTACTTAATTTTATCACACTAAAATAATTAGAAAAAGATAAAGAACCTATAAATTATAAATAAGAAACCATTATTACCATTAATGTATACTTATTGTAATAATATATATATATATATATATATATATATATATATATATTATTAAAATTAAACTGATTTATACCTCTTTAATTGAACCATAATTCTTCAAATAATTATATATATTTTTTCATTCATAATACTTTTCTTTTTTCCAAAACAACTATAATATAATTAATCTCCCTTCAATCTATCCATACTCAATACAGTCTATCCATTCATAATTATATTATTGACTTAAAATAATTAAATCAATAATTTTTTTAACTTTATAAAAAAAATAATAAAAGTATATTATACATGTTATATTGTTTTCTATTTATTTTTATTTTTATTTTTCATCGACTAAAACATGTTTACTTAATGTTTAATTAAGGAAAATCAGGAAAACATATATTTTTGTATTTTTATTTGATTCAATATTTATGATGAAATTGAAGGAAAAAAATGTTATTTAAAATATTTTTTATTCATCTTAAAAATAGTTTTATTTTCTTTTAAATATAAAATTATTAAAATACAAAAATAAGGATGTTTAGATAAAATCATTATCAACCTACTGAAAAATATCTAGTTAAGTTGATTCAGTTTCTATATTTTTTATATTAAAGTCAATTTAATCCAATTCATTTTAATATTTTACTATCTTATTTTATAATGGTCAATTAGTAATTTCACAAATATATCAATTAAAAAAATTAAAACAAATTTATAACATCTATCAAATCATTTTTAAATTTTCATAGTCATTTCTCTCAAATCCCTTAAAATCTTATCATCTATCTATTAATCCAAACAATCTTATCATTCACACAATTTATTTAAATTTATTTAAATTTATTTCGTCAAATCCATTCTCAAACCTAAACAAAGTATAAAAAGGACATAGAATCATAATAGTTGGGCAAATCACGTGTAATGAAAGCAGATATTTTAGACCCATGTTTTGTGCTTACAGTTGTCACTTACCTACATATAATATGACCCAGCTGCACAATCGAGCAACTCACCAATAATTGTCATGTGATAAGCTTCACAATTTAGCAACTCGCCATTAATGGTCACATGAAGAGAATTTTGCTTTTTAAAATTAAGACACATGTTAGTTATATTAATTTGTGTTTCTTTAGAAAATAGTGCAGTAGATCATATTGACAACTAATGGGTAAATTAATCTAGAATTTTAGCGTGAAGTGATGAAAAAAAGTTATTTTTGTCAATGTAATTTACCTTTCTTCCAACATCTATTTGCATAGAAGTTTATAATTTGCTTAAATTATGTATGCTATTTTAGTTTTAAAAAGCAGTTCTTCGTTAGCACAGTACATTGCTTTTATGATTAAAACTAGTCCCACACCCTTATCATGCACGGGTCAATGTGTTGGTTGCAATTATATTGTATAAAAGCAAATGATAGATAAAAAATTATTAAGCTAAGTAGTGAACAATAATATATGATAATTTAAAAATAATTAGAAGCACGGTTAGAAAATGAAGATGCAAGTTAGTTTTATAAAGATATATAATGAACTTATCTCCAGAAAAAAAATAAAAAATGAATGGCAGTGTAAAACAAATAGAGCTTCACGAAATGTTGTGAGGTAAAAGAGAGTATGAGAAGGGATAGAATGGCACAAGTAAAAAAGCAATGAGATCATTTTTAGTTCACTGTGTTGTCTTTAAATATTGTATAATATATATGCAAAAGCGAAAAAGCAAAGGTGACCCAAGTTTGCAAGCCTAAGGGAATGAAACTTGTAATTATTTCACCATTTCTTTTATGTGTATAAGGGGAAGTAACTAATACTTTTTGCAAATATTTTGGACATCCACGGTGAAAGAAATCATTTAACGTAGAAGAAAGTAAAGTTGAATTTGCTTAATAGCTGACAATAATGATTTAGCATAAATCAAGGTTTTTTCCTCTTTTAACATACACGGTCCTCAGTTTAAAATTCTACCAAGTTGAATTATAAATAAACTCAACACTTAATAACTATAACTTTAATATACAATATAGGATGTCACTATGCCTATATGTATATAAGTATAAAAAAATACACTAATGTGTAATATGAAATGTAAAAGATATGTAAGGATATAAATTGTACTAGAGGTTTATATTTATATGTAGGATTAGAGGTTTATATTTGTATGTTGGATTGTATCTACATTGCATGTTGTAATCCTCTTTCTAAAATAAAAACTAACATATAAAAAAATTTGAAATAATTATAAAATTAACTAAAATATACAATAATGTAGTATGATATTTGTAGGTTAATCTCTTAAGAAAGTCACACAATAAATATAATACATAAATTCAATCAAGTTTGTTAGGTGAGATGTTAAGACGGCTTCTTCCTATGCCTACATACCTTCTTTGTGAACTTCCAGAAACACTATCAATGAATGAAATTGTCCTTAATTGAAAAATGCAAAATATCCTTAATACCCCATTTAATCCTATACTTTCATTTCACCCTACACCTCCATTTCACATATGTGCCGCTGCTAAGAGTAACGCCTGCACGAGCTTGAAGAAAAACATCACCGATCACTGTTTACCGTCATCCACCGTGGTCTACTATTCGGAAGTGATTTTATTTTCTAAATGTATTTTTATGGTACAATGTGAAAGTTTCTTCTGATCTGAATTAGCTTTCAAATTTTACAATCGAATAAAAATTAATCTTAAATATGTTTTTTAACCTTTGGAACAGAGTGTTTAACTTCCCAAAGAGACTATTCTAAAATACAAAACTTTGATTCTACATTCTTTTGAAATACACAATTACCTTACGAATTGAAATTCAATAAGTGCATTCTAGAATGAATTTTCCTACTCTAAATTGGTGTGATCCTAAAGTCAAAATCCTATTTCAAATTATACTAGTCCAAAAGGTTAACTGTCACGAGAAAAACCTTCCAAATTTTGTAATTAGATTTCCCAAATTTCAAATTTTAAAAACACCTTCATTTTCATCCATTAAAGACCTATACATCAATTTTAGTAAGGATAATAAAGTTTTTTTCAAATACTTATTTTGAAAATTTAATTGTTTATGAAATTGTAAAAATAAGGTATGGAGGTCTAGGAAGAGAGCGTCATCATCGAAATACTGTGAATGATCCATTTTATGGTGGATATTTTGAGCTTTAGGCCCAACTGTAGGCATTTTTGTGTTTATAAGAGCTAATTTTTTTCTCCATCTCATCATGCTTTCTTTACGTTCATAAAGTTTAATTTGTTTTCTTTTTGAATTTAGAAACATATCCTGATCTAAAATATTTTTATATAGGTTTCGTAACTCAAAATATAATTTTAAATTCAAAATTTACTATTATATTCATAAATATATTTGGAGTTTTAAATTATTTAATTTAAAATATACTTTTAAATTATATAATTTAAAAATATATTTGAGATTATACAATCTGTAATATATTTTTAAATTTTAGATTATAAAATTTAAAATAATTTTGAGATTATAAAATCTTAAATATTTTTTACCTACGAACAATTTATACTTTTCAATTATTCTTGTAAGATCTTATGTATTCTTAAAATGTAAAAATTCTATTTTGGATCTTCAAAATCTTTTAATTAAAAAAAACAATAATTCAATAAAAAAATGAAAAAAAATAAATGTGACAATAATTCAATTTTAGTTTTTGATTAATCATATGAAGTTTCAAACTTAATATCTTTTGGATGGTTAAAATAGAATCTTATAAATTATAATGGTAGTTTAGATAGATCTATTTGCTAAGAAATAAGGAATAGATGAGATGAGTAATTTTTTGCTCGTGATGATATAAATGGAAAGAAAACATCATTATAAACCTAATTTATTAGCAAAACTTTTTTTATAATAATAATATTAATTTAAAAATATTAATTATAATAATAATTATTATTATTAAAATTTAAGTGTTAACTTAATAATAGGAAACCAGCAAAATTTACTTACATATTATAGGAATACTAAATGGAGGAGTTCTGAGTGATTTTGACGGTTTTAAAGGTTATATAGATACATAAAATACTAATTTTATAAATTATTATTTTAAAAATGTCAGAATACTATTTTTTTTTAATTTGTTTTTCTCTTCAAATCTTCATATTTTTATAATAACAAAAATAAAAAAATATTATAATCATTTACCCAACAAATCATAAACTATTTTATTTATCCAATAACACAGAGGAAATGAGCACCACATTGCTGACACTGTGTTTTAATTGACTTAACAAATATGCTGACACTGTCTTAATTAACTTAATAAATATTGAATACATTGCTGACACTGTGTCTTAATTAACTTAACAAATATTGAATAATTGAAAGTTTAGCAGCACAGAATTGAATACAAATATTGAATGCATAGAAATAACAGTAAAAAATTTAAATTTGCTTTAATTTTTAAAAAAATTATAAAATCAAAATAGAAATTCTAAAAGTTAGTATTTCCATTTTCACAAAATAATGGTTAGATTGTAAAGTTAAAATATTATTTCATTATTTTAAAAATTTCTATAGTTTTAAAATTAAAAGTTAAGTGAAAGATGTATTATTTACTCTCGTTCTGTTCTTATAACTTTAGTTCATTTATATATAATAACTTATCATGTTATTCTTATGTTTATAGGAGAACAGATATTTAGACATTGAGTTTTTTTCTGTCTTTTTTATCACTCCTTATGCTATACTAATTTATCAGTTCATTCATATTAGTAGTTTGATACATCTTAATCATGTCATAACATTTCCTTTCTCTTTTTAAGTTTGTATTTATTTTTTAAGTTATACATTGTTTTTCATATATGATAAATATAATTTTTGATTTTTTTTTATTAAAAGTTGGTCTTCCATTTCTTATTCAAAGTACTATTTTACATTACACAAAACACCTACACATCCAACTACAAATTCATTTTTTTTTATAATTCATGGAATTTATCAGTTTTCATTTTTTGATTTACATTTCAAATACTCTTCACATTTGAAAACTACTTCCTTAATAGAGTCATGTTAAGAATCAGTCAGTTACATTCAATTTTAACAACAAATACTAAAATTTTACCGTCAATTGAATTATTACAGCTCAGTTGATAATGAAAAATATGTATGGACTGTAATAAAAAAATAATGAAAAATATGTATGGACTGTAATTAAAAAATTATTAGATAGTCAGCTACCGATTTATATGAAAAAAATCTCTCTCCAGTAGGTAAAGAGATTTACAAACATAAGATAATTAGGTATAACCCTAGAATTACAATAAAAAATTCTCCTTGTTAATTTTCAGCATAAAAAACCTCAATACCTTGCTAAGTATTGTGAAGCCTAAGGGTAAGAAATGGATGAAGAAACTGGTATGGTAGCTTAAATTAAATCCAATAATGTTATAAGAAAACATTTAAATAACTTAACCGAATTAAATCTCTAAATGCATAGAGATTAACACAGCAGCAGTAAAGAATTAATTTGAATAAATAAAAAATTTTACAAAAATTAGTAGAGAAACTTTAATTTTTAAGTGAAATATGAGGTGTGCTTTATGCTTCAGATTCTAAAAAACAAATTAGTAATAAAACTTTAATAATTTATAATTCACTTTATTTCAAAACAAAATCAATTAAAACCCAGACTGAATTGGTCAGGTCAATACCAAATGTTCATCTAAAACAAATTCATTAACAGCCAACAAAATTTCACCAAATGCAGAAAACAACATTGACCCCAGCAATATCTCCCAACAAGTCAGTAGTGATTAAACATATTGGCAGAACACTTCATGTTCAATAGAGAGATACTATTGCAAACAGGGTATGACAACCAAAAATTTCTTAAGGTAAAAGGGAACACAAAACCAGTTTATCCAAAAATAGGGTATGGGTGTTTCTTGGGACACTCGTGCAAAAAAATCTCATGGTTCATCTTAGAGTACTCGCATTTATAAACCATACAACACAACCAAATAGCAGGAGTGAATATTTACAAGCTCGATCTTAATCCAATTGAATTGAACAAGGGCATAGCCACATGCCAGAACATGAAGTCAAAATCCCAACAACAGCATTATGTATTGGCTTCAATTTACATCAAATGTTAAGTCACAAGCCACAATTATGCATATTCATAATGGAAGCACCAAAGCCCGCAAATCAATCCCAATCCAAAACAACATAAACCATGCAACATTAGAAAAACTCAAGCCCTAGATCAAAGTCGTAATCCCTTGGAACGGATTGAACCATAGAGGACAGTACAGTTAAGTGCTTCACCGCAATAGAAACATAGAAGCTATTTCCAATCCGAATAAGAATAAGATAAAGGAGAACATCCAAACAATTGTATTTAAATTAAGAACAGAACACTTAACTAAAACATTATATAATAAGAGATAGTTCTTCTGTCAAAACATTTCGATAATATAAAATGAAAATGGGAAAGGTATTGAAATCAACGATAAGATTTCTGGAATCTAGCGCGGGCACCGCGACCGCCGAACTTCTTGGGCTCGCAGCGGCGGGGATCTGCAACGAGAAGTGTTCTGTCATACCTTACGAGGATGTCTTTAATCTCTTTCTTGGACTGCTCGTCGACGTACTTTTGGTAGTAAGCGACGAGAGCCTTGGCGATGCTCTGACGTATGGCGTAAATCTGGGAGGTATGTCCACCGCCCTTCACACGGATGCGCATGTCGACGCCGGCGAAACGGTGGCGACCGAGGAGGAGGATGGGCTCGAAGGCCTTGAAGCGGAGGATCTCCGGCTCGACGAGCTCGATTGGACAGCCATTGATCTTGATGAGGCCGCGGCCGCGCTTGCAGTAGGTGACTGCCACCGCCGTCTTCTTACGGCCGAAGCACTGGACTTGCTCTAGTGTTGGTGGTGCCTGCGCCATCTTCGCAATTAGGGTTTGGGTTTGTCACTGCGCCTCACTCTGCAAACCTATCATTCTTATGGCTTTATATATTCACCATTAGGGTTTTACAAGAGGAAACATTTGCTATAAACATAATTTATTAAGGGATTTTTTTTTTATTTTTTATAATAATAATAGTAATTTAAAATAATAATAGTTATTATTATTGAAATTATTGATAACAAAAAAATTATATCCTTTTCATTTTATTTTATTTATCTAATCCATATTATCTCAATTTTTATTTAATTCTTTCTCATTGTGTCTTCTGCCTCTCTTATCTTTCAAAGGGAATATTAACAAAACTTACAACTCCAAGAGGATGAGAGACATTGATATCTTTTGTGAGTATTTTGACTGTTTTAATGTTAATAATAAGAAGCAAACTCAATTTTAAATATATATATATATATATATATATATATGTGTGTGTGTGTGTGAAATCCTAATTTTTTTAATTATTATTATTATTTTAACATTCTCATAATATTATTTTTTTAATCTTAGTTTACTGTTCAAATTTTCCTTTACTTTTTTATAATAATATTTTCACTAATAAGAGAATGCAACATTGACTTTAAGTTTATGAAAATTGAAATTATTATAAATGATTTACGCAACAAATTATAAATTATAAACTTAGAATTAAAAACTTAAAACTTGTGAAAAGCAGAAAATTTGAGTAAAAAAAATTTAACAATGTTATAACTATTTTATTTATGTAAAGAGAAAGAGGAAATGAGCACCAGATTACTAATAAGAAAAAAAAAATATGATAAACCCAACTATAACTATTGTTCAATCATACAAATACATATTGAATAATTGAAATATTAGAATGAGAACAACTTATTTTTTTTTTCATGCTCTTATTAATTTGCTTTAATTTTCTTTTAAGTAATTTCATCTCTTTAATCAATACTTTATTTTAAGGTGGCAAAATAGATGAATTAAATGGATAATTATGCCAACTTTGAAAAAAATATTTTTTAAAAATTACAAAATGAAAATAAAATTTCTCAATATTAGTATTTACATTTTCAGGAAAGGAGTAAATGAATTGTTAGTTCGAAAAGTTAAAATATTTTTTATTATTTAAAAAATTTGTATAAGGGTGTTATAAAATTAAACTAAAAGAATATTAATTCCATCTCAATCAATGATATTTTATTTTCAATTTTTTTAAAAAGCAAAAGTTTATAACTAGTTAAAGAAAACACTTAGATTGTTATTTTTGTAAGAGCATATAACATTAAAACCGTTTAGTTAGAATTTTTTTCTTATCTAGTTTACTTAACTATAAAATAACAGCTAGTTAAAAATGTATTATTCATCTTACAACTTTTGTATGTTTTTTTGTAGTTCATTTATATATAATAACCTGTTATCCTTAGGAGGACAGATACTTGGACATACCTATAGAAAAACAATACTTGTACGAATCTTATGATAATTGATATTATAAAATTTTATGCATTAAAAGATAGATATTTTGATAAAATAAATCCATTGCAAAATAATTATATTTAAAAAAAATAAAACCCTTAATACAAGTAATAATTTAAGACGTACTTGATTAAAAAAGTGAAAATAAACAAAAAAGTTGGATCATTCCCATAAAAAATGTTGAATCATTGTGTTTGAAATGATTAAAAACTACAGTAAATTTTGTCTATGCGAAAATCAATTTTCGTTTTAAATTATTTGCAAACTAATTTCTACATTCGAAGCACTTTTATATATGGTGGATGTACATTGTTTCACATGATGTCAAATGTGCATTCTTGGAGAAAGGAAAGTAAAATATGGTGCAATAAAGCTTTATATAGTATTAAACAAGCTCTTAGAGCATAGAATAGAAGGATATATTCATTTCTAATTGAATTGAAGGCTGAAGTGGAGAAACCTATTAAAATGTTAGTTGACAAAAGTCAGTTATCAATCTGGTCAAGAATCCACTTTCTCACGGGAGAAGCAAATACATTGAGATTAGATTTCACTTTATAAGGGAACAAGTGAACAATGGTAAGCTTCAATTGGCTTATTGCTCACCAGAAGTTGAGTTGGCAGACATCCTAGCTAAGACAAGTAGGCCTGACAGATTTGCGAAACTTAAAAGAGTTTGAATTTGTTACTTGAGTATTTGCGAATAAGGGGGAGTGTTGAAGTAAATCCAAATATAGTTTTTGTTAGTTTGCTCAGTTACTGTTTTGATCTTTGTAAGCACTAAATGTTTGCATGTGTAAACTTCAAAGAATATACAAAATGCAGTTTTTCTTCTCTACGATTCTTCCTTTACAATCTGTGAGTGTGTGAAGAATTTTGATCTCCAATAAGAAAGTGATATAAAAGACAGAAAAAATAAAAATAAAAGTGTATATTTGATAAGTAATCTGACAAGATAATCAGAGAAAAATATAGAAAGGGTGAAGGGTAAATTAGGTGTGTTGTATCGGTATTTATGCATATCATTACTTCAAGAAAAAGGCAGAGCAAAAAGCAACCGCCTTAGGTGAATTATTGATGACTTTCCAGACTAGCTTTTTCAGTGTTCATATTGCATTTTTTCTGCTATGGAGTGAAAGTATCATACGTTCCACGTTGAGGCAAATGACCCATTTTGACCATTCTACTGTATGGAACTGAATATACACAATAAGGTGGTGAAGCAAGATTTCTCACCTCTTGATGCAATCACACCACCTCTATTAGGTACAGACCGGTGGCTTCTATAGTGGTCCAAAGTTAATTTCATTGATAAATACAAAGTAAAGACCTCATAAGTAGGAATGATGTTAGGTGTGTAAAAGATATGATTTGGTCTTAGTAATCAAGGAAATATATACAGTTGGTAATTAGGAATATTCTCCATTATAAGTGTTCCTGTACTATATTTTGAATGATTGTAAATAAAGGATTTACATGTGTGATTAAGCACACAATTCACAACGACATGGAAACTCTTTATAATGTTTTAGGTAATGTGCCTACAATCCAAATCAAGCAAATTGTCCTATAGAATCAATGAATGGGCATATAAGCAAATCAGAAGAACTCTGCTACTTTATATTAAAAGAGTTGGCAAGAGAAGAGTACAGAAGGTCTCTCTACTTTTGGTAGATACACAACACAACTGACAGCTATATTTATCACGGATGCTGATCCCCTGAAGATGTGTTCAAGCTTGAGCAATTCTGGTCTTAGAAGCAAAGATATGGTTGAGGATAGCTGCAAGTCGCACACCACCTTGAGCCAGCCTTTTCTCCACAATAGGCAACCGAGAAAAAAAGTATCCATCTACATAATTGAATAGAATAATAAAGAACGAAGGGTCATCCTTCAAATATTATGAAACCAAATAAAATAATGTACACGGGTGGCAATCATTGAATATTGAATAATTTGGTGCGTTCCATCGGTCATGCTAAAGTATAGAGAAAAATGTGATACGCACTTTAGATTTTATTTTATTAATATATTTGATAAAAGAAGAAGATTGAGTAGAAGAAAATGGATTCGCTCAATAATCTACCCAAGGTAGAAAAGAAAACAACACAGAAAGCTCAAAAGGGAAAATCAGCCCTTCGGTCCTTTTCATATCAAACAAGGAAACTACTGTTATAGAAAAATCTGTATTCTAGGAATCACTCGAAGAATACAAAACACATAGAAATTATATTACAAAAGCATTCCGAGATTCATTCAAAGATTGATAGAAGAAGAATACAATTCCATTACAACCCCCTCTCTTTCCCAAACAACCACCCGTTTATATCTCAATCAGAAAAGGATATTGTTATTGTGTGTGCACTTAGTTACAACAATTATTGATAACAACTACCATGAAGCTAAGGAAAACAAGGATACTAAAAAGAACACTACCCACAATAGAAGGAGAAGAGGAAAGCTCTAGCTAACGATTATGCAGTTCCTCTAATATTTTTATTTGTCCATGAGAAAATAGGAAATACCTTCTAAAGTGCTTCCTGGTGTAGCATTCCTGTAGGCAAATTTGCATGCTAAGCTAATACTTTCAGAAGCATACCTGAATTGAAACCAATAAAATCAGGATATTTAATTTCAAATTATATAAGTTGTATGCAAGAAGTATTACGGTTACCATTGATTTGATGATATGGCAAACCAAGGGGAGTCCCTGGGTATCTAAATATGCAACAACAATGGTAACATTATCCGATTACGTAAGTTACAGAGAACAATGAGTATTGTGATTCAGATAATTATTTCAACTTTATCAATTCAATGTTTTCAAGGTGCAGAGTTATGACAATGAGGCACAAGAAATGAATATAAAACTGTCTATATGCATATAGAAATATTGACTATCAAGCAATGAAGACTGTAACCAGTTTAATACTAAGCAGCCAATGAGACAAAACTAGAGAGTAAAATGAAAAAAGGCTGTGTATAATGCTTATACCGATCTGGACAGGCTGTGTGGTTGTGTGCACAATGTTCCCAAATTGATACATCATTTGACCAATTATCCTGCAGAAAGCGAGTAAAAACAATAGCTAGTCACTTTGGCCTATATGTATCTATACAAGTCCCTGCATAGCAATAAATCATGACGACCAAAGAAAAAGTTTCAGTTTATCTATGCTGGGTATCTTCATCATTTGAATAAATACATTAAAAGAATTAGAAAAATAAAACTCACTGTAAGATTCCTTTGAATAGCTTGTATCATAATAGAAAGATCTGAATCATAGAATGTTTTTAGAGCAGACTGAATAATCATGTCATCCCACACCTGGACCAAAACCAAAACCACTGAATTTAGTCTATTTACTGCATTATTGACGGGGACAGATTGGATGAGCATGATGACCAACAGATAAAAACCAAAGGATTATGTAGAAGATCTTAGTGTCAAGGAAATTAATAATCACTTGCAAAAGTGGGTGCATCTTTTACCTACAACATGTGAGAATACAACAAGGTTTCTTTAACTTTGGCATCAAATGCTAAGTGTAGGTATCAGTTCAGATTGCAAAGAATAAATAGAATTAAAATTAAAACTCAGTATCTTTTTCCTTAAAAATGGATTGGGATCCTAAATCTTTTCCTTGCCCATATTACCTGTTTCTCCCAAACACAATGAAGAAAGCAACAAGATACTGAATAAAAAATAATATAGAGTTCCACTACAAGTAAAATTCCTCTCAGAAAACTATAAATCTTTGTTAAATTACACTGAGAAAAGAAAAAAACAACAACTTCAGTTACTTAATACAATTAAGTCACCGAAGGGAATAAGCCAGTGTCAAGTTATCAACTAACATAGAATCTGATTCTAGGCACTTACATGATGGAGATTTGTTTTTCTTCGGTACCAACGAACTGTAATTGAATTTCCACCCAGGTCTCCAAGGAAACCAACATGTAGGGGCTGCACCAGAATTCGGGAATGAAAAACATATCCTTTCAAGCACAAGTTAGCTGAAGAAAATAGACATTTAACCATGCGACAGTAATTTTCGCACAATACATAGGAAATAATATCATGACTAATTACCACCAATGCTCGTTTTAGAGTTTCAAGTTCTCATTTCTCAACTTGACTACCCATACATAGGTAAACTTGAAAACTCTAAGTTGTCACTCATGCAAATCAAGGACAACATCTGAAAGACATAACTATTTTTTGAACCAGCAATAACTTTTTTTTATAATATTTTAAATAGGAACCAAGAAGAACAAACCTGATGAACATCCCCAACAAAATGTGACAAGAACAGAAGTGCCTCAGTCAAATTATCTGTATTTGATAAAGGCAGAATCAGAACAGAAAATTAAAGGACATGTCTTCGTAAGTAACTAAAAAATTAAGAATGCACTCTCTGAATGCATGCACATACAGTTTAATTCAGATGAAAGGCCTGCTTCAGCTGTTTTAAGTTGCATTGTATAGTTGTATATTCCTCCAGTTACACACCTATGTTTATGCTTGGAAGAATCATGGCAGTCTCCTTCAAGAATCATGAGAGTCACATCATAGTAACTTGAAAAGTGTGTGGCCTTTGAACAGTCTAAAGTCTTATTTGGATAAACTTCTTGGGAAATACTAATAGAAGAAAGAAAATAAGAAATTAAAATGAACTTAGAAAAGGTAATTCATTTTTATGCAGAATTTCAAATGTTTCACAGAAAAATATGTTGTTTGTATAAATGAAATTGAAATTTTATGATTTTACGAGAATAATTTGATTATTTATAATTATAGAATTTCAATATTTCACTTAAAAAAAAAAGTAAGAATTTGAAATTCTACATATTTTCTCCTCTCTCACATCTCTGTCTTTTCTTTTCATATTCTCTCATTAGCCTGGCTTCAACAAGGATGTTGTTGGCTCAGCCTCTGCTGAGATGTTGTCATCTTGGTTTAATATTAAAATAAACTACTACATTTGGTGATAATTAAAGTATTCTATCCAAATAAGAAAATTAAAATTCAACAAATTTGAATTGTTTTATCGGAAAAAAACATTTACTTTGAATTCAAAACAATTCAAAGTCTATGCATTTTAATTTCTCTGTAATTGTGAAATTCCTAATCCAACAACTGGTTAAGTTTTTCCTACAAGTAATGTTAACTTATGTACTTCAACTTTAGTTGTTCTCTAGTTCAACTTTTGACAGTTTAACTCATGGAAGAAGTATAATTCATTTTAGCTTCTTATTTTCTTTTCCTATCAGTATTTGTTGATAAGTTTATCCAAAGAGAACCAACATATACAAAAATTCCACCAAAGCCAATGTACCAAAGGACCAAACAAACTCACTGCAGTATTCGTAGTTACACTTGAAATCCGGCGTATCAACATAATGCAAAGCACTACTCCAACGATAGTGGTAATTAAACCTAACCTCATCAGCCCAAGAGCACACTGCAGCAAGATCACCTTCAGCAGAATCTGGAAGCAATTGTTTCACAGCAAATAGAGTATCTTCACTAAGATAACCCTGCAATTCAAACCCTCCCAGAATATTTTACCAACACTGCAGTCTCTGGATAAACACATAGTAAAACCCCAAAACCGCTTATACTCCCAAACCAACTAACCTTCTAACTGACCCTTAATTCATACCCAATACTTTATTGTTTTCAAATCATTTGTTATACGTTGAAACCAAATTATAAATAATAGAGACATTGATAATGAATCTAGAAAGAGTAGTCTGGTATTGTTACTTTACCTGTGCAATCTTACAAGTGACATAGTGGCCCTCCTTTCCCCAACCCAGAACAGTTGGCAGTGGCATCAGCAACAGTAGAAATAACACCCTTAATCTCTCATCACCCATATGCGTCATGTTGATATTACACAACCATCAGCATCAAGATGGAAACATAGACCGACACAACGAATCTTGTGCTAATACCAGGATTAAAGGTGTGTTTGTGCCTTCGCATGAATGAGTTTGGTGCTAAGCCTAAGATTCCTAAGTAGTAACAAATACCCAAAAACCCAAACCCCAACAAGAAAGTAACTTCCTAAATTGTCATTTACCGAAAGGAAAGGCAAAGGATGAGTCACCACAATTCAGATTACCTCACTGGAACCAACGGGTGTATCCGTTCTTTTCGTATTCAGAAAACATTATAAATTTTAGAGATTTTAATTTTCAAAAGTTACTAAAACATCTTTAATTCACTATAAATATTCTAAAAATACTCGTATATGCCTTTTGAAAATCAAAGGAATTATTTCAAAATTTTATATATTTATATTAAATGAAATAGTAAAAGATAACATTACGTTTCTAAAAAAAGGGGTAATTTGACATTTTTGCAACATCAAAACTTTTCTCCCAATTTGAGAAAAAAAAATATAGATTCTCACTTTCATTTTATAAAAAATAAGTAAAAAATATTTCTTAGAATATAATTTTCTAAGTATGTTATTTTTTGAATAAAAAGAAAGCATTACTCATGGTAGATTATTTCAAGAAAAATATCTACGCAACACCTCTATGCATCTATGTTAGTGTCACTATTTTCATATAAAATGAGTAATTTAGTGTAAAAAAAAAAAAGAAAAAACTTGCACGGTATACGTGTAATAATAAGGATAGTAATAGCTTTAACCTATGATTCTCTTAATTGATATTTGGTATATATTTATTATTTATGAGAGAGATATTTAATTGTCTAAGACTATATTTATATAAGGTGAATTACTTTTTGTGACGAATGGGAAGCATGAATGGTTTAGGATAGGATTGAAGTAATTTGAAAAGATGAAAAGGAGGGGGAAGTTGGGTTTCTTGCCCTCGAGGACTAGCACAAATTACTCAAATCTTTCTGCATTTATATTTTATCTTTGAATTTGTAATTTTAATTACATATTTGTCCCTAAATTTGAAAATTTATTTTAAAAAAATTGTGACAAAATGATAATCACGTTGAAGTATGAGATTTTCCTATATTAACTACTTTTAGAAAAAAATAATGCAAGTAATATTTGTGTCACTTTAATTTTTAAAATAATATAATTTACTGACCGGAATTCAACTATCAATAGTTGAATTTTTATTTTGGACCTTTTGTGCTAGCTCCTAAATCCAATCAGAATGGGCCTTCCATAAGTCAAATTCTAATAAAGTCTAACCCATCACATAAATTTAAAGTTGAAAATTTAAAAATTGAAGGACTAATTTCTATCTTATTCAATAAATGTTGTTCTTGTGATAAATGTTGTTCTCGTGGGAATTAAAGTGATATGGATGTTATTTTCGTTAATTTTTTATAAATGCATGCTGAAAAAATCTCTTAAAAATATATATTTTTTATAGGGTAAGTTACTCAAACCTTGTTAGTTAATGTTAAATACTAATTATCTTGACTTAATTGGTCACTAAATTTAATCATTAATATTTTTTAATTATTTAGCAACTAAAATTTAATTTAGTAACTATTTTGGTCATAATTAGCAACCATTTTAGAGCTAAAAATTGATTTCTAAATAAATTTTTTTTCTTGTAGTGTGTGTAAAATGCTTTTGGATGCGTCAATCTAATCTATAAATAAACTTGGTGTTTTTGACACACATAATCCATTGATTATGATAAGATGTATAATCTTCCAATTTTTTGTTTTACAATGTTATGGTTCCTCATGTTAAAGGAGATGTTTAGTCATTTGTTAACTCATTTTCATATATGACCAAAATATAATTTTGTTATATTTAATCTTATTTTATTCATGTATAATTTAATCTTGGTTAATATAATGTTATTTTTTTAATGTATATAGTTTTGAAGGAATGTCTTCTTAGTCTTCAAAATTAAAGTAACAAAAAAGTTTTTTACGACATATGGATAAAGAATTCATAAATGATGATAATCCATCCCTACTATAATTTTTCCTCCTTTAACACATTTCTTATATCAACATAATATTTCACAAATGAAGAAACACGATGGTAATCATGAGATTAGATTGATTGTTTAATCGAATATATCTCCATTTTATTTGTTATATGAATTTTCTCAATACTTGACATCTCAAAACTTAAAAAGATTTTTGTTATAGAGATGTCATTAGTATGATAATCTTGTTAAGTCTTTTACATAAATCTCAAACTGTTGAATTCATAAGCCATTGAGGTAATGAATAGTATGATCAAATAAATCTTAATGACCAAGTACATGTTGTGAACTTTAAATATGAGGGATATGAATTTAATTTTATTTTATGTCTAGCTCCTAATGATGTATTCATGATGTGGAAAATCAAACATAAATATATTATTATCATTAATTGGTCACATCATATCATTTAATATAGATGAAAGTGCGAGACAAATGCATGCTTTTGTCTTATGATCTTATTATAACTTGTACACCTTTATATGTAAAATATTGATTTGACTTTAGAGATAAAAAGTAAATTAGTTTTGTATAATTTATTCAATGTAAGATTTAAAAAAAATAAATATATATAAACATAAATGATGCATGACAACATGTTAAATAGTTACCATTACAAACACCATTATAATAAATTAAATATAATGACACTAAAGAATATTGATCAACAGCACTCTATAAATAAAAATGAATATTTGAAAAATAAAGAACATTAACCTTATCTCTCCTAAAATAATAACATGGTAAACTAAATTTTATAAATGAATATATAAAATTTTATAATGATGTATTCATGATGTGGAAAATCAAACATAAATATATCATTATCATTAATTGGTCACATCATATCATTTAATATAGATGAAAGTGCAAGACAAATGCATGCTTTTGTCAGATGATCTTATTATAACTTGTACACCTTTATATGTAAAATATTGATTTGACTTTAGAGATAAAAAGTAAATTAGTTTTGTATAATTTATTCAATGTAAGATTTAAAAAAAATAAATATATAAAAACATAAATGATGCATGACAACATGTCAAAGAGTTATCATTACAAATATCATTATAATAAATTAAATATAATGACACTAAAGAATATTGATTAACAACACTCTAGAAGTAAAAATGAATATTTGAAAAATGAAGAACATTAACCTCATCTCTCCTAAAATAATAACATGGTAAACTAAATATGAGGTGATATTTAAATATTGCAACAAAACATACGAGCTTCAATTAAATTTAAATACTATCTCGACTTTCATTAAAAATTTGACACAGTTAAAGAAACAATATCAAATAATATTGTATTTTATTTATGTTTGTTGTAAATATATTTGTTTACTTCAATAATTGAATATACATTATTTTTTTTCATAAATTAAGCAAGTATATTAATTTTGTTTAAATTTTGCAATTTCATTTCTAAATGAAATTTAATAATTATATTTTTACACTTTTAAAAATAAGTATATTTGTATTAATAATTAAATATCAACTTCATTTCCAATTACATACATATAAATAAACACACACGTATATATATATATAATTCATAGAATTATTCTTATATAATTATTCAGTATCTAAATCTAATTTATACATATTCTTATACATTTTTTTCTACAATTTTTCTTCTTACTCTCCACTCAAATACACTCACATTCCCTTTATGTAAAGAACCTCATTTTCCATTTTTTCCCTTTTCTACCACACTCCAATCTCAACAAAACCATTCTGTAAAACATATAATAATGTGCTTATAGTTGAGAATAAATTAGAAATATATAATTTCAAAAGCAGTCCCACAAAGCTTATGCGGATAATATAGGAATGGGAGATTTTGTTAGGTATACTCTTAAAAAATATTTGTAATGTCTTACTTAAAGAAATGCTATAATATTATAAAAGAGGGATCCAAAAGCAAAGGTGTGTGTTTGAAGAGAAAGAAATAATATAAAAGCAAAGGTACATGTATTTGGTGGTATCCTCCACTCTAGAGAAGTTTTGTATAGAATGTTATAGATTGAAGGTAAAGCATAGGTACCTCCAACATAATTTTCGTAACTAATACTTTGGGTACCATAAATGTAACGTATATATTTTGTAATATTTGTTTAATTATTGTTAGAATAATGCTTAGATATTCATACAAAATACTCAATAATGTAACCTATACTAGGTAACTATTACAGACTCTAGAAATTTATATCACAATTACTTAGATAAATTATTATATCGTGAAATAGAATATTTAGTATTTTTTTTTTTATGTTTTTCTATCATCATCTCTAGAAACAAAATCAATTTTGATTTTATATGTAAAAGCAACAAATATTTTTGTAAAAGTCATTATTTGTTAACTAATTATTTATTTGAAGGTGTATGTTTAAACAATTACAGTTTAAAAAAATGTGTTCCCCTTCATAGATTTTTGTATCCGTGCCAAGAGATAAAATTGATGAATACAACCAAAACCAATGTAACAAGAAAATGCAACTTACTTTTAAAAAACAAGAAAATCTAATTGTTTTTATTTACTTTCTATTCAAATTTACTAATGAATAAAAAATTAGCTCAGCGAGTTTACTGTGTCAGATTTTTAATAGGTTTATTGTCTTAATTAGAACAATCAAATGCTGTCAAAACGAAATTAGAACCTACAACAAATTCTAATAGATGAAGTTGATGGTGGTTTGTCACTAAGCAATAATAATCTTAAAATTGTGTGTAATCATTAAATTATTAGAGGGCCCTCTAAGATTGAATTATTGGTTTTTTCTCTGTTAAGGAGTTTCCAAATTGGTATTAGTTGAAAATAAGCCGGTGTCCCAAATTGATTTTTAGTCCTTATTAATTTATAAAGGAATTTCGAAGATATAAAATGGATATTTTTGTTATATAGCATAATTGATAAAAAAAATAGTTTAAAAAAGAAGAATAATTCAGATGAAGATAGTTAGGTCAGGGTTAGGTTGAAACATAATGAAATTGAAAAGAGAAAATGGTGTGATTTGGTGGGTAACGTGTTGGAAATAGTAGGCGCAATGCATTGAGATTTGAGCATTGCGTTTCTTATTAGTAGTTATTTGGTTTTCAACTGCTACACGTCGATGCCGTAAGCCGTGGCGTGCAGCAATAATAATATGTGGGAGCCCACACGCAACCCCTTCCTCTTTCCCCGTGGACCGTACCACACCCGATTTATTTCATGCAATCCATTCCCTTCTTAATCATATGGAACGCACCTCTCTCCCAATTCCATAACGTCTTCTGCTCCTTGTAAGCCCTTTTCTCTCTCTCTCTTGATTATTGCTTTTCCCCTTTGCAATTTTTTTTTTTTTGATTTCGCTTTTCTTCTGATTTCACCCTGAATTTTCACATGGGTTTTTTCATGCCTATGTGCTGATTTTTTTTGTTTTCGTTTGTGTTTATGCTCCTTTGTTGTTATTGTTATCGTGAAAACCGCGTTTTACCTTGATTTTTCAATTTGGACAGAAAAGTTTTCTGATACCCAGAGTTTATATGTGAGAGAAAGATGAGATTAGTTCACTGTCTTGGATTGGTTCTGATTTATTTGAGACAAAGTTGAGATTTTTAGTGTTTTTCTTCTGATGGGTCTGTGAGTACTTTGGTTACTGTTTTGTTTGCATTTTGATGTTTGGTGTGATGAAATAATGGTGTTAGTTGTTAGATCCCCTTTGTGGCGTTGCGATCTTCGCAGTAGCTAACGTGCTATGTTTTGGGTTTTGTGGGTTTACTTTCAGCGAAGAAGGGCTCTTCTCTTTGCGCGTGTCCCGTTCTCTTCTCCAATTTTCCTCCATCCCCACTGTGTGATTGGTTTGAATATAGTGTACTCATATAGTAATGACTACCATGGAGGTTAAGCTCTGGAATGACAAGCGCGAGAGAGAAATGTTTGACAACTTCGCTGAGCTTTTTGCCATCATCAAGGCCACTGAGAGGCTTGAGAAAGCCTATGTTAGAGACATAATCTCACCTCAGGAATATGAGTTAGAGTGCCAGAAGCTCATTGCTCATTTCAAAACCTTAGCTTCCACCCTTAAAGACACTGTGCCTAGCATTGAGCGATTTGCAGACACTTATAAGATGGAGTGCCCGGCTGCACTTAACCGCCTTGTGGTGTCTGGTGTGCCGGCTACCGTGGAGCATCGTGCTACTGCAGCTGCCTCTGCTTCCACTTCGGCTGCTGCCGTGGCTGAGTGTGTGCAGAACTTCATTACATCAATGGATTCCTTGAAACTTAACATGGTGGCTGTGGATCAGGTGCATCCATTGCTCTCGGACCTTTATGCTTCACTCAATAAGTTGACAATCCTGCCGCCTGATTTTGAGGGCAAAACCAAAATGAAGGAATGGATTGCAAGGTTATCCAAGATGGGTGCAGCTGATGAGTTGACAGAGCAACAGGCCCGGCAGCTCCACTTTGATCTCGAGTCTTCTTACAATTCCTTTATGGCAGCCCTACCCAATGCTGGTACATGATTGAGTGGCCAGTGCTTGTACATTAAATCAGAATTTCCCTCTTTTTTTTTCTGTATTTTCTTTGGTTATTAATCTTGTTGATTGGAGGAAAGGAATTTTCTATTTGGCTACAGCTTATACATTCTTAATGCTGGATCCTTGGATATTTTACTAATGATGGCTTTGTGCTGATCATTGAAGTTTTATTTTATATTGTGGACGAGTTTTCAGCTTTTGTTTTCTTACCTGCGGTTGATTGTGTGGGTTTGGATTGAGTTTCTCTTTCCTCCTACCAGGGGTGAAATCTCACAGAAACTCGATTGTTGAGTTTACAGCTGTATATCTTTGTCTTTTACCAATAAATGTGTTTCAGAACTACCTAATCTATGTCAGACAGGGATAGATCTTTCAAATAATTGACATGATTAATAGCTTTTGATGTACATGAACTATGCTTATCATTAGTAGTTCTGCAATTATCGAGTGGAGATGCGAGGAAAAGGGGAGGAGGGTGAACAAATAGGTGAAAATGAGGAAGGTTGTTTGGGTGTGTTCCATATGGGGGATTAAAAGAGGAGAGACCTGTGTCTTTTTATTTCTCCTCTAGTATGTAGAGGAATGCATCTTGGAAGAAGCATCTCGCAAAATTACTGAAAAATCTTTAGCCTCGTGCTCTTTCTTATCTATGAAGACACATAATTTCGATTACCTTGCATACAAACCAGTCTATAGTATGTTTTTTCCGAGAATTCATCATCCGAATGATCTCGGCAATCAAATGTTTGTTTGGAAATTTTCTAATTGGCATGCCTTAGTTTTGCTTTGATCATCTTAAATTGACAGTAATGCATCATATATACCTTCTCATTTATTTTTCTGTTATTTGAATTTTTAGTAGAGTTAAAGATTATATTAGTAATAGGTTTCTAAGACAGTAAGCTGTGTTAGACACTGCTACAAATGATGCTCGTGTGGAAAGGTATGGCTGTATAAAAATGGTGCTCTGCCGTTAATTACAGCCATTATCCACTGCATCTTAGAATGAAACATGATAAATTGATGAAATTTAAAGTGGTGCACTTCATGTCAATCTATGAACTTCTGGTGTTCAGAAGATTCAAGGAAAAAGTGGGATAGTTTGGACATCATATAATATTATTAGAAGGAAAACGACAGTTACCTAGAAGTTGTTTGGTAGACCGCAAGTCAAAAAGATTTGGTATACCTGTTAATTAATGGTTAGACTACAGTTTACCCCTATGATATTTAACTCGATCTCTTGTTTGGTTGAGTTACTTTAATCCATTATAACGAAAAAAGTAGTCCATTTTCAACACAAGACTGGTACTAAATTAATACTACAACAAAATTTATTCTGCGATGACCAAAAGATGTTTGTAGTGCTAGTGACAAACAATTTTCTTTCATTATTATTATTTTTTTAAATTCTGAGTAGTAGTAGTTGTAGTATCTAAACGAATGGTATGATTGAGTATAACATTTTAAGGACACTAGCGTTAAGGACCAGAAGCTGGGTAGCATTCTACAGAAGAAATCATTTAGGAATTATGAGCTATGCTTGTCAATTAAACTGAATACAAAGCAGATTTTAGTTAACAATGAGGCTTGTTGTCTCGGATCTATGTTGCAAGAAAATGTTTGCAGCAAGTAGAAATGCAGTCATATAATGTCATTTACATACAAGTCTCTGAAGCATCGATTGAACATTCCGTAAGCATTGTCACAAATTAAAGGTTAGATACTTTCCAATATGAATATTGAGTACTCATCCATTTTTTAGGTTGGATTGAGTTTCAATTTCACTGTTTCAAATTGTAAACATAATTACTTCAGTGCACACAAAGTTCTAACTTTTATTTCTAATCTGTAGAATATTATTCTCTTTTATCCTTCTCAATGCATAATGACAGCGGTGAAAATAAGTAAAACGACCATTTTGTAAAATTAGAGAATTTACTCAATTCATATTTTTTTAACCTTTTAAAGGTAAAGGTAACGGATATCAGTTTAATCTTTCAAATCGTTATAACAAACATTAACTTAATACAGTCAACATGGTCAGATAATAATGTTATTTAAGCATATGATAAGAGATTTAATCTCAGTGTTTATGTATATGAAAGAACATAAATTAAAATAAGTCAATCTTTAAAAAGGAATCTTAATATTACAAGAAATTAGTCTTTGACTAGAGCAGAGATATTCTAAATCTTAAAAAAATAATTAGTATATTAAAATGGAAGATCTAAACAGACATCATTTTTATGACTAAGCTTAACTCAATGTCAACTTCCAGCTATTGTAGATTGAATTAATGTCATTTTTCTATCATTAACAGACCAAATTGTGTCAATTTGGATTCATTAGAGACTTTGGTTAAAGGAAAATAATTGTTTTGTCCCACGTTATGTGCCATCAACAAAAATCTGATTGTAAATTAAAAAATAAGTTTTTTTTTTTTTTTCATACTCCAATAGATATGTTTTTACACGGTTAACACATCTCAGCTCTTAACCCTTCACTCAGTTCATCTTCCCCACTTCAAATTACCAAATTTGATACAGATTTCCCTGTTATACGAGAGTGTACCTTTTGGGTACAAAACACTGATGGTACCCACCCCCAAATAAAATTAACAGAGTAATTTGATTCCAACAAAGCATCCCTTCCGAAAACGTCTTGTGAAGCTATTTACATTATATTTCCTTAATTACATCACAACAAAAACTATGGATCCTAAACTACTAGAATCCAAAATTGAGAGAAAAAGGTTGTTCTGTTCTAGCGATCCTTTGTTCTACCTCAAAAGATGAGGCAAAAGCGAGGTGAAGAGAGGGAAGAGAAGCAAAACAATGAGCACAGCGCCGAGAATGATGGCATAGCAGGTCCACTTCCGGGAACTCTTCTGGTACTCTCTGGCATCCTGAAGCTGATCGGTGCCCCGCCGCACAAACGAACTGGCATGCGCCACGTGGCTCTCGATGTTGTTGAGCTGCTGCCCCTGCGCCTCCACCAGCGCCGCCATGTCGAGAAAAACCTGGTGCAGTTCCATCAAGTTCTTCTCAATCTCCTTGACGGCGTCGTGCCGCTCCTGAATCTCGGAAATGGTGTCCATTATCTGACCCCTCCCCTGCTCCTGAATGGCCCTCTGCAGAAAGCTCTCGCTCTCCCCACTCGATATCAGATTCTCGATCATCTCCTCCTCCGCCTTCTCCCCCGTGATCGTGAAGTACCTCCGCTCCACCGTCTCCTTGTATTCCATCTGCATGCGCGTCCTCAGCCCCTGGAAATCATCCATCATGTCCTTCAGCTTCTTCCCCAACCCACTCACCACCGACGTCCGCGTCCGGTCCGCCGACGACCCCGGCCCGCACCCCGGCACGTTCCGGTTCGCCGCGTTCGACCGCTCCAGCTGCTCCAGCTTCCCCTTTATCACCTTCACGCGCTTCAGCACCAGCTCCACGTCCCTATCCATTCTCGCCCGAAGCTCCTTCATCGCCTTCGCCGTGTGCGCCGTTTTGCTCTCCTCGTTCGCCTCTTGCAGCTTTCTGTACAGCGCCTCCACCTCCCTCATGTTCTCTTTCACGTTCTCCACATCCTCGAAGAACTTGTCAAGGTTCACGCTTTCTTTCCCCGCCTCCACGTCATCTAGATATGCCTGTTGTTTCAGGTCACTGTATTTCTTGAACGAGTTCGAGAATAGGTCGTTCATCTTTTCCTTCTTCTTCCCCAACTACCTAAACCCTTTTTTCTATTCTTCTAACGTGCCGTATCTTGCATGCAGCGACCAAAATCTTGAGGACCGTGTCCTGAACTCGTCCTCCATAACCCAGAAGGTGACAATTTGCAGAAGCGAGGAATTGCCACCGACGAAAGGTTTAATTTTTGACAATTTTTTTCTTGCTTGTTCTTGTGGTGGACGTAACAGATGATGAAACAAGGTTTGTGTTTGCCTTTTTTGAATGGAATCTTAAGATGGTTTTTTATGACTTGGTCGTGTTCTTTCTGTCCTTTCAAAGCTTCTGCTCTTTTTTATTTTTAGGAGGATTTGATTTGAGCTTAAATTGTATATTGTTTATTTAGTTAGATTTTAATACATAGATTTGATTTGAGCTTAAATTGATGAAGCCTATAATAGATGCAACTTAGAAGCCAGTCTTCTCACATTCTATTTTTGAGAGGAAAATCAATGGCGGCTGAATTCATTTTTATCTATCACGTTATAATATCTAACATAATAAGACTAAATCAAGTATAAAATCATTTTAATACAATAATAATAATAATTTTAAAGTATAAAATTTAAATCTCAGTTCACATTTTAAATTTTAGGCTAATTTAAATTTTATAGTTTCAAATTGTTATAGTTACGCTAATTTAAATCTCAGTTCACATTTTAAATTTTAGGCATGGTGAAACATTTAAAGCCTATCAACTAAAAGATTTTTAGACTTTGGGAGCCAAATTGTTATAGTTGCGCTAGCTCAATGATACAGTTCAAACGAAGTAATTTTTGTTGAATATCTAAGTAATTTTTGTTAAAGTAATTTTTGTTGAATATCTGTGAGTGTAAGTATATAATTAAATAAGAAAAAAAAAATTACAAATTTATTGTCTTAATTAAAGATTTTTCTCGTTTTTTGAGATCTCTCCATTTCTTTCTTCAAATTTTCTCAGCAATTTTAACATTTTAACATTGGTAATTGGAATGAAACAATTCTAGCATGAATCATTGAGACCGTTTATTAATTAACTATTATGTTTTTTCTTTGATTTTAGTATTTGATCAATAAAATAGATTAATAATAAAGTTAATATCAAGAGAAGTATATGTTTTAGTGGTTAAAAACTTAATTCTATTATTTATAAATGATTAGTAACATGTTCTATATTTTTAGGATAGGATATTTATGTCTCATTCTCAATATATATGGCCATTTAGATTTGTAAGAAGACAATTTTCTATTGTTGTTTTATATGATATTATAATTACTAGATCACAAGGTCAATAATTAAAAAATGTTTCATTGTACTTAGTTATACTAGTGTTTAGTCATGACAATTTGGTATGTGGAAAATTTCACACTAAATAGTTATATTAATGTTTAGCCATGATCAATTTGTATGTGGAAAATTTCACGTTAAAAGATAAATCTGATTTGAAGATTTAATTACATAGTAAGGACAACAAACTTTTAAAGACAAAATTAATGTTATCTTCAAAGAATTTTTTCAAAACCTATAACAAACATGTATCTATTAAGTTTCACAATTAAACTATATATATATATATATATATATTGACAAATAATTTTATAAAATTTGAAAAAAAAGAAGTTTCTAAATTTTAATATACATTCAATTTTCACCAAATACAAAAGAAAAGTTGAAGAAGAATATTTTCATATGTCATTGGTAATGACAAAGACAATATTATTGATTTTTAATCAACTAGACAATAATTATAATTTTTTTTTAATATTTAATTACCATTATTGTTGTTATACTTCTATTTTTTACATAATAAATAAATAAATTATTAAATAAAAAATAATTGAACCGGTGGTTATTTAGTTAATAATAATATAATTTAAATTTTATTCTTAAATTACTCATGAAAAAAAATTTGTAAGTGGTTATTATATTAATCAGTAGTTCAAGATCTTTTTTTCTTCCTACTCTTTCATTGTTTAGGTCTCTAAAGAGAAATCACCCTCAAGCCACACCTGACTTTAAGCCTATTTCACTTATTGGAAAATATCTATAAACTAATCTCAAAATTGTTGTCCTCAAGCCTTCTAAGTTTATACAGTGTGCTTGTGATCAAAGAGATTGTTGAATTATACTAAAAAAAGTTGTGTAGGGGTGCCTTATTCTGAATCTTGACTATGAAAAGAGTATGATTCTATAAGTTGGAGGTTTCTTATAATTATTAGATTGTGCTTTAATGAAGTGTGGTGGGGATGGATAAAGGTTCGCATGTGTAGTGGTTGTTAAATTCTCATTAATGACAACCTTATAAAGAAGTGATTTTATCAAAAGGATTGAGGAATGGGGGTACCCTTCCTCTTTCTAATTGTGGAGGATGCTTCAATGGTTTGAGGTGGAAATTTATTAATCTTGAAACTATTTATTATCTTTAAAAATACATTTGGTCACTTCTTAACCCTGAAAAAAAGCTAGAAATTTTCTTGATTTGACATACAATTGTATGATCCTTAAGACTAATGACAAATGATATTGTGATGAAAGAAGATAAATGTGTTGGGTTAGTTTGTTAGAGTTTATTAAGGTTTGATTTTCAGAAGGGTTTGTTGTGGAAAAGGAAGGTTTATTCTGAGATTGGAGTTTGAACCCCTCTTCTCTTGTTTACTCATATTAGATCTTGTTGAATGGGTTAGTTGGCTTTTTTCTTAGTTGTGGCATACATTGTAAAGTGTGTTCTCTGTTGTTATTCATGTATGGCAATTTGGTATACATTGCACCAACAAGTTTATACATTATTATTAGTGAAACACAAACCTATAAGTGCATGTGTATATACTGACGATAAAAAAAAATTTAAAAATGAAATATTATGACAATTATTAAAATAAAATTTATATTAAAATTATAAAAATAAATATTTTTATTAAATTTTATAATTATAATTTCAATTTACAAAAATTGCTATTATTATGGGTAATTTTTTTACTGATAATAAAACAAAAAAAAATTAGTTATGTTAATAAGAATAAAGTCCACTGAATATGTAATAAAAATATTGTAAAAAAGATCTACATTATTAATTGTTACAAATATTCACAGTTTCATCTTTACTTAAAAACATACTATCATGTACTTTTAGTGAGGGACATTACTAAACACATTAAAAAAAAAATAATGGCTGTCAATTACAATGTTAAGAAATTCTTGGAGGTGTTTGACATAATAATATCTTTGTGCGTCCTTCTAAGTTGGCTTAACTTGAAGGTTATGGTAATTGTATCATCGGATGACTTCTAAATATACATAATTCTAATATGATTATAAAATATTAATGGTTAAAATTAAAATTAATTCATATATTAATAATGTAAAAATTGGATTTATTAAATTTTGGGCGCAATAAATAAATAATGTTTAACAAATTAATTATTGATTTAATTAGAAGCTAAATTTAATCAATTCAAATTCGATTAAATTTAATTTTTCGAATCGGATTGATCCAATCCCATTTAAATAAACAAAATGGATAAATATAATGAATCACAAAAATCATTGCAGAACGAACATTTCCACAAAAGTTTGACATTCGCATTTAAAGATATTTATACTTCCCACAAATATTTTGTTTGGACATTATGAAGAAAGAAAAATATTGAAGTAAAAAAGTTAAACCGTTTATATGAGCGGAAGAAGAGTAAAAATATAAAATAATTTTATTTATTATTTTAATACTATTTTTAATTGTTTATTATTGTTATTATTCAAATAACCCCTTAAAACACATTTTCCAGCAATGTCAGATCTTTGTCCACCTCTTTTGTGTTCTTGCTTTGTTTTTATTCTTCTTTCTCTCTCATTGCGGAAGAAGTTGCTCTAATCCTGGCTTTTCCATGCCAATCAGCTCAAGCAAAGCAGGGGATATCCTTTCTCATCCTAACTTTCCATCTTTGTAACAGAGGAGATGCGGAAGCAAACAAGCTCTGAGGTTTGGTGTATACATCAATTTTATTTTTTTTTCCAAAATTCTGAAACCAAGAGTGTTCATTCTTTATCTGTTTCTCACTTTTGTTATAAAGATTAAGGATTTTACATAGGAGCAAACAGAGTAGCTAAGCCTTGATCCACTGTTATTTGAAGTTTATCATAGGTCATCAAACCCTTCTGCTCGCACTGGTACGATCCTTTACCCCTTGCCAGAACCTCACCATCTGCATCTATGATCCCTTCCTTCTGCTGGTCCCCCAAGCGCGGCCCAGGTTCCAAGACCAAGACTTTCACCTATACTTTGTTGCAAAAAGATATAGAAAGTAACAAATCTTGTCGTGCAAATAAATCGCTGCAGGAAAAGTATTACAGTAGGGATGACCACACCTTTAGGTACATGACATGTGGCGATTTTACATGACCTCCATTATTCAAATCTGACATCAATGACAACAATGGTAATTTGTGGCAATTCTTCATAATGATCAAGTCCAGATAACCATCTGAGAACTGCATTTAACAAATTAGATTAACAAAAGACTTGTCAAGTTCATGGCTGTATGCAACTATATAACCAATAAAATAGGTAAGGTGTCCAACGATAGAGGGAGAAAATTTGTGGTGTGGAGTCAACTAGCATTTATGTGAATGATGGCAACAATTGGGGTGTCTCTATGATCTATTCTGCGCGATGCTTATAATGAACATAAATGTCTAATAGTCATTAAAATGAAGCAAATTAATATAGCCATTCCTCATTTAGTTGTATATTAGCCTCCATGGGACCAGTTCAGCTACTAATTTATATGGATTCATCTTCTAATTTTTTTTTAATGCTGCCAAAACTGTCATGTTAGCGATATGAATCAGTTCTTGCTATGACATCACGCATCAGGTGAAACAGTATAAGAGAGTAATGGTATACAAAAAAAACTTTTACGCACACAACCTACCTCTGCATTTGGTGCAGCCTTGGTGTTTTCAGCACCCCAAGGCACATTATGAAGCCAGACAGAAATAAATGGTCCATTTAAAACCCTCCAACTCAGATTCTCCAAGTCAATTTCAGGTCCCTGATAACCTAGTCTTTTTAACTTCACTGGTTCCCCATCAATTAGATCACTAATGATGCGTTTGCTAGTAGAACTGCCAGGATAACTTATGCTCTCCCCGTAAGCTTCAAATCCAGGTGCAGGCACAAAATAAAGACGTCCTTCATAATGCCTCAAATGAATGATTCGAGTGAGAGCCTAAAACAATAGTAATGCAAAGAAAATAACAAATAACTTCAGTCCTTTTAAGTCAAAGAAATTGCTGTATAACAATGAGAACATGTCACCAAACTAGACTGCCACTGAAGTGTGGGTCAGTACTAGCTAATATACACAACTCTGGCGCAAGAAATCAAGAGACAATTTTAATTCGGTACTTTGGCTTCTAAGTAAACACAAATAACTTTTTTGTAAACCTTATAGGATAGGTGACCAATAGTTTGATGATTAACGGCATTTTGATTTATGTTTTTTGCCTTCAACTAAAGTATAAGAAGATAACTGATGCAACAATAATTCATCTAAAAAGACAGAAACTAAAGAAAAAACAACATAAACTAACGTAATTATTACATGACTTACATAAAAATCTATTCGGGCACTTCCCATCCACCTATACTTTTCAGACTCGATATCAATATCAGCCACCAGACCTGAAATAAAGGTATCAAATGTTACATCGAATATCATGGCCACAACCAGATGATTCTGCACAACCACCTCTGTTTCAAAATCCAATATATGGTGACGTTAATTTTTAATTACCCCATGCAAGCATCAAGACACTGAAAAATACGGTTTCCCCTTGTCTGATGGTGGCCACATCAAGGGATCGCTTACGGCCTGACAGCATTAAATACAAAGTAAATACTTTACATCAACACAGTGAAAAAATCATACATACGGTCACATTTGTTACAAGTTGGAGACCTCTTATAATGGCAAGAACAGCATTGGTTATTGTACAAGGATCACCCACTGAATCGAGAAGAGACTTTGCCATGCCATTCCCCGTACCTTCATTCATTTTATACGAACGTACATGACGAAAGAGATAATTAGAAGATTAACATCACAAAATTTATTGACTAAATTCATTAAAGAAAAAGGAATAAAACCTGCTGGAACTACTCCAAGGGGTATCTTTATTGCAGTGTCCCAGTCCTCCCTCTGAAGCAGTCCATTTACAACCTACTAAAAATGCGTGACGTTAGTAAGATAAGTAAAGAGAAACCTAGACAACCACGTGTACGAAAGAAACTCCAAACAATCATTAGTTCACACAGCCATTAGCACAATCATAATGGTAGTACTTGGTACGAACTGTAACCAATTAACAACAATAATTTCAGTGAACTAACCTCAACCAAAATCCCATCTCCACTGACACAAACTATCCCATCGTATTTGGAAAAATCAAGTGACTGAACAACTTGCTTTGCATGGAGCTGATGCTTGGTTTCTGATAAATAATAACAAAAAAATAATTCGAACTTATAGATATTACTATATTTTTTTTATGTTGTAAACTATGATAGAATGCATTAATAATAATATTTTTTAAAAAGTAATTTTTATTATTCACAGTATAAAAATCTCTAGACTTATAAACATTAAACTAATAATACATATAATAACATTTAATTATTTATTTGGATTTTATACCCACAACAAAAAATTTTACATTTTAGTTTTTATGTGTATTGCATGAATACGGGTATGATACCGGTACTTAGTGATACAACATTTCCAAAAAATTCAGGAGAGGGCACGTCAATATAACCAATATAAATATGATTAAATTTAATAAAAGATGAAAACATAAATAAATAATGCAAAATGAAATTAAATCCTTGAATAGGCTTCAATGTCAGTATAGTTCCTTATCTTCTCCATCAGTCAAAAGAATTAACTTCAAATCTAGTCATCACGAGAAGATTAGAAACTTTCAAAGATTTCTTACCCTTTCAAGTATATCCTATTTATCCCCACCAATATCCCACATTTTGTTTTCACACTCTCTATAACTATTACAATTCCTTGAGGGGAGATAGATATTTGTGTGTGTGAGTGTGTGTATATATAAATATATTAAATTTTTGGTCTCTTTTAAGATTTTAGGAATATTAACGTTTCATTGGTCTTAATAGACTGTTATCATCAATCACACCTTTTTTTTTTTTTATAATAACAATAATGGTAAAAGAAAGAAACTAAGGAAAAGATCAAAACCTTGAACAGTGAGATGGACTTGTGCGTCTTCCAAAAGAGGTTTAACTTGATCTCGAAAAATTTTGGCAGCAGATTTTCTTCCTCCAAAAGGATTGACAAAAACAAAGAGTCTCTTAGGGCGTCCTGTTCCATTCAAAATCAGAATCCGCACCACAAAATTAATCACACAAGCCACCGAAAAAGCTTCGAATTAGTTACCAAGGGAATCGATGAATTCTTTAAGCTTGCTGCACCAGAGCCTGTGCGATTCCTCCGACGATGGCCGAAAGACGACGTCGTTTCGGACCAATTTTCCTCTGTTCCCGCAACCACAGCATCCATCTGCGCCCTCCACCACGGTTTTCAGCCTAATGTTCAAACCATCGGTGTCGAACCCGATAACCTCTTTTTCGATGGTCAAATTCCGTTTACCTCCCTCCGGCCACCACAGCCTCCCATCGGCGAGCAGGGACAGCTGCGTCACAGTTCCGTTAACGTTGACCCGATCGGAGATTACGGCGGCGGGTCGGTCCATTTCCTGCGAGAACCGGTTTGATTGCTAATTAAACGTTCAGACCAAAAGGTCAAAGAATAATGGTAATGACTTCACTTAGGAGGAACACAATTGATTAATTTATTGATTTCTTTTTCTCAACCTTATCAATCAAATTTTAAATATGTAATAAAAGCCTTGATTTTTAAAATTAGATAAGTAACGTCTCTTAACTAATAAACTCATTTTTTAATATATTTATACACACTTCAATAATAAGTATTTGGTAATGCGTCTTATATTTAGAATAATTTATTTTGGAAATTAATTAGTCTATTTTTTTATTTTCTTACAATTTTTTTCACCACCTTTTAAAAGTTGTTCCTAAACATTTTCGCAAAAGTTTTAAATGAAATTGACATAAATATACATACTTCAAGAACAAGTATTAACGCGTAGAAAGGAGTTTATGTTTGGATTAATCTATTTTTGAAATTAACAAAATAAAAATTGGTCTAAACGTTTTTTGCTTTTTTTGAACTCGATCGCCTTTGAAAGCTGTTCATGAACATGGACTAATATCATTTCACAAATGAGCTATATAAAAAACTACTCAATAAACTCAAGCTTTATTTTATTTGGCATAAATAATTTGTCATAGTTAATAATTTATAGTTCTTTTATAAAAGTGTGATTTTAATATTTATATGTTTTTGCAAGTGTAATATAATCTCTATGCTTTTACTTTTAAATATGAATCATTCCTTCCAATTTAAAATATATTAATTGAATTTTGAACATACTTTGCAGGAGATGAGACAAAAAAAAATCATATTGATTCTTTTATAATTAATGTAAGTATTTGTGATGATTTATTTCTCTTTACTTGAGAAGAAAACGATCAAAAGTTGGTGGGTCAACTCTCTGAATTTTTGACATAAAATCATGTGAAATGTTTGGAAAGACAATATGGCATATGTAATTTCTGATTTTATCTTTTTGCTTTTGGGTAGGTGAGGAGTTATTACAATGTCATTTATCACATTGTCAATTTTGTACTTGTGAAATTTTTTTGAAGAAGTCCATGACTTGCATGATAAAACTTCTTCATTGAATTTTGGAATAATCCATTATATGTCAGCACCAAAACTTATACATCAATAACATATCAACCTCTTTTTCCATCTCATTATCATATTAAAAACAAATAATTAGATATATATATATATATATTAAATAATGTAAATGTTTTCATTATTGATTTATCTAAAACGTATATATCAGGCCATCAGAGACTTCTTTTCACATTGGTATGCGATCCTTTTCCCGTCTGCAAGAACCTTACCCTCTGCATGGTCCTTTCCTTCTCTTTCTCCAGGGTCAGGTTTCTAAGATCAAAACTTCACCCATAATTTTTTTTTTTTTTGAGATACAGAAAATAACAAATCTTTTATGAAAATATTTCAAATAAAAAAAAACATTGCACTGAAGGACATTGATGACCATACCTTCTCAGTAGATGACATGTTACCTCCATCATTCACATACTTGTAACAATTGATATGTTCGTATAATATAAAATTTAAGAATCTTTTCTTAAATTGTTGATAAAAAATATTTTATAAATAAATAAACAAAAACTTATTAATATGTATATTTTATAAAATTTTTGTAACAAAAGTTTCATAAATATATTTTAAAAGTATTGTGCCATAATAAAATAAAATAAAAAGAAAATTAACACGACTTTTGGATTGAAAGAGGACATTAACTTGAGTGAAAGGTTTCAATTTAATGATCAGATTAAAATAATATAGAAACGGTAAACATTAAAACTAATTAATGAAATAAAAACATATTTGCCATTTCTAACTAAATAGTTTATGTTTTATTCTAGCTGCAAGAGCGCTGGTCAATTTATTTCTTCAGCCTCTCGTGAGTTAAGTTGATACGTGTTGGAACCTCAAAAAGTTGAACGCTGAGAAAAATAAATAAAAATAAGATGGGATAGAATTTGGATAAAAGCATTAAAATGGTATAATTTTTTTTATATATTAAAGAAAGTGGTGTAAATTTCTTTTATCAAAATAGATAAATCATGTTACTAAAAAAATAAAAATGGTAGACCCATGATAAGATTTTAACATTTTTATAATTTTTAATTATTTTAAACGGTTACAATTTAATTTCATTTTTTGTCTTAATTTTATTTTTAGTTTTTTTTTGTTTATTTAATTATTCTAAACATTACGGAGGTTATAATTTAATTTCATTTTCAGTTTTTTGATTATTTTAAATGTGAAGAGGTTACAACTTGATTTAATTTTCAGTTTTTTTTATTTTTTTAATTATTTTAGGTTACTTCTTAATTTTATTTTCAATTTTTTCCATTTTTTCTTAATTGTTTTACATGTTAGGAGGTTATAACTTTATTTTTAAATTTAGAATACTTAAACTGAAATTTTGATTAAATTAACTTTTACTTAAAAAATGTTGTTATTATCATAAACTTTTATTTTATCACTTTTGAGAAAAAGTTGCACCATTTTGATGTTTTTACCTAAAATGTGAGTGCCTCCATATATCTATTCTGCATGGTGGTGCTTCTTTTGAACTGTAGTCTTTTATCTGCAACACTGCCATGTTACTATGTTAGCACTAAGAAACACTTCTTACTACAACAAAAAGGTGAACAGAATGAGAGAGCAATTATATACATAAATTCTTACACATATAATATAACAAACCTTTGTGTCTAGCTGGTGTTTTCAACAGTCCAAGATAATGAATGCCACATAAATACCCTATATTACAATTTCAGTTTCCTCATCAATTACATAATTATTGCTGCCTTTACAACTTCAGTTATAGGTCCTTGAATTGCTAGACATTTATTTAGGACTCTTATTATAACAATGCATATTGGTCTTCAAAGCAAAGCCTCCATAAAATGGAGTAATTCTCTGAAGTAAACAATGGCACATTGCTACTAGTCATGACATGATTTCAACTTTTGTAGAAAAGTGATAAAGAAATTCTTTTCTGGATTTTCGAAGAAATAAGAGAATGTCTTAAACAATGTAAAAAAAAAATAAATCACGTGATAGAGTTATGATTATGTGTTAAAATAAATATGCAAGCTAAGGAATAAATTCAGTTGTAAAAATTAGTAATCTTTTAAAGTATCTTAATGATCAAGATATGAAACTTTCTTTTGAAATATATCTATGGTGGAATCGTCATTGGATCTCAGTGTTTGTTACAGTAAGAATATATACAGACTGGAATGCAAACTTAGATAAATTTTTGTTTACTTTTATTCTATTAAATTAACTTTAATTATAAATTAAAAAATAAAAGTATTTTAAAACTGGCTTTAATTTTTTTTAAATATCAACTTAACTTTTATTTGTTTAAAATAGTTAAATCACTTTTATGCAATCAAAAATTTATGATATAATATAAAACTGTTTTAGAAATAATTTAAAAATTCGATCAAATCAATTTGATTTTATACTGATGTTGTCAACAGTGAGTGATATTTTTATGGATTAGGAGAGGTCTTATTCAGGCTTCTATACATTAAGAAATTTTACCATTAATTAATTTGCAGAATCTTGGAATAAAGTTATTCGAACCAATAGTCAGTGTTTAAAGAAATTGTTTTTTAAAAAACACTAAAAAACTGTTTAGGAAATAAATAAATACTGCGTCAATGGTGCCTAAATATAATAAAACTAATTTTGCATTGTGTTTTATATATACGGAAACAATAAATCAAAATGCTTCATTCATGCTTGGACCTAACTCATTGCCCTTCCTATTTTGTTTACATCACTGTAGCCGATTTTTTGTTACCCATGATTTGTGCTCATCCAAATTATTCACTTCACGCTGCACTAAATTTAGTGCTTATCTTTGTTTTCTAATGAAAACTATTTTAAATTTGCTCAAAAATATTTCAGCTGATTTAATTGTTATTGCTTGAAATAAAATTGCGCAAATTAATGATTCTTTTCAAAAAGTAATTGCAGGTGTATTGAACGGAAACAATTTTAATCTATGTACAAATGAAGTTCAGCTAATTCTCAGTATATATTTTGCTTATTTCACGCTGCAACATATTTGAGGTTATTCTTGGTCTCTGTTTTTCTTCATGAAACAATTCAAAATTAAATCAAATTAATTGCAGATTCATCTATAAAGTTATATGATTATTTTGTTCACGCTGGAAATAGTTGGGCTGAAATTTTCCTTTTAAATCTTTAGATTACATTCTGTGGGGATAACTCTAACGTCTTTTATTAATATATAAGTGAATCATAATAGAAAATAGAAAGATAAAGAAAGAAAATTCCTATATTTATAAAACACAAACACAATCTTAGTTCTAATGACAAGGTATAAAGAGTACTCTAAACACATATACATCCGACAATAAAATATATGGGAAAAGTTAATTCATAACTTATATCGTTTAAGAATTTATTCTTCAATTATTTAAAACTTGATTAGACAAAAAAAAAATTATGATAAATGATAGAATAAACCAAATGGATGAAATAATACATAAGTTTAACTAAATAATAAGATTAGTCTAAATTAATGTTTTATTATATATCAATATGAAATATTTTACATCATACTTACAACATTAAACTCTTGATACAAACTATATAATATTTTTGTCTATCTTAATAAGTTAGAAGTTAAAACTTTAAACATGTTACTTATTTTCTCTTCCTATTCTCACTACACCCTACTGACCATTAGGCTATGGTAGTCATGATTGAACGGAGCTACTTCTTGTAGAGTCTTTTGTTACTTTAGTTATATTATATTTCTTTTAAATGCTAAGTGTACTATTTATTGGTATGAGTTTTTTCTATGTTTTCAAAAGATTAAGTTAAACTATCATCCGTTAAAATAATTAAATTCTATATCTTCATTCATGTGTGGATGAAATACTTGATGAAATACTTATAACATGATTATATGAAGTTGGAGACAAATATACTAAATATAAAAATAATATATAATAATATTTTATCCTTTATATACACCCACCTAATGATCCTAACACTACCAGTACAATGAAAAAATTATATAAAATTAATCAATCATATCAAAACTACATTATTTAATTCCTTATAAAAAAACACGAAAAGGTTAGAAGAAAAAATACATCCTTTTAATCCAATTTAGGTATTTTAAAATAAAAAATATCTTTTACAAACACACCATTCGTTGTTGGAGAAGACAAAGACCATCATTTGATATTTATTTTTCTCTTATTTTATTAAAATGCCATCTTATTTTGTTACAATACGAAATGTTTGTGTTTCACAAAAGTGAGTATCTAAGACGACCAATAGAAAAGGTATTGTACTATTAAATTAATGCGTTTCACCGTAAGTGACCACTTGAAGTGACGTCAAGAGAAAATAATTGTTTTTACATATTAAACCATTCCAAAAGTAAATAAAAAGTGATGAATGTGGTGCTAAAAATCAAATACTTTTATGATTTTAGAATTTTTTATTTTTTCACCAGGAATACTCTGATAAAAAAACGTTTGTACTTTCACTGTTTTAAATTTTTATTTTACCACAAGTTAGAATCTTGTTTTCTTCCATAAAAGTATTTTTTATAGAAAAGATAATTAAAAGAAAAATTCTTCAATAAACAATATTTCTTAAACATATTATTTTTCATAAATAAATTAACACGGCAAACAAATAGTTGAAAGTAAAAAATTTCAATTACACAAATACCTCCTCGAACTAATAACCTTTTTTTCCCAATTATTAAAATTTGAATTTCCCTTTTTCTAACATGGTTGGCTTGTTTTTATGTTATTTTATTTAACAATGTCATAAACAAAGAATTAATATCTGAAACAATCCTTATTCTGAAATACTGTATTTAAAATTTAAAATACATTATTTGACATACTTAATTTTTTAAGTACATTATATGAAAAAGGATTTGGGCGTAGTCTAGGTTTTGGTTGATTGCGCGATGGAGGAGACAGTCCAGCGCAAAGGCGCGCACCTGAAGAAGAGGGCTCTGAAGAACAAAGCTTTGGGCATCACTTTCAACGAGAAAGACCTCAAAGACTACGTCACTGGTTTTCACAAGCGCAAGAAGAAGAGAAGAAAGGAAGCTCAGAAGCAACAGAACGAGGCTCTGCGCCGAAAACGCACTGAAGAACGGAAAAAGGTATTTACTTTTTCCACTTTCACTTCACTCTGTGCTTTAATATTATTAGGGTATGAAGAAATTGCATTACCCAATGGAGGGTTTGGTGTGGGTTAAGTTTTTTTGAAATGGGTTTCGTTATCTTATCTATTTGATTGGACTCGTTTTGCAGAGGAAGTTGGAAAGAGAATTCGTTCTTTATGGAGGCGTGCCACCTGAGCAAAATGAGGAGCGCCAAGAAGAAGTTGCGGACCAAGTTGAATCTATTGCTGGTACGTTTTCTCAATTGGGATATTCCTCACTGTTTATTCACTTGTTGATTTAGACTCACTTGTTTTCAGTATGCACTTTTGAGAGAGAAAAAAAGGTGTAATGAGTTAGGTTTTTCTTATTAGCACTTGAAATTAGCTGTAGTTTTTTCTTTTTGAAGAAGCTAAACTATAGACTTTCTGTAAATTTGGTTATACATGAGCTTAACTAGAAAAATTTATCCAAACAAGACCTTAGTCACATCAGCATTCCTTTTTACTCTGGCATTCATGTTGTGCTTGAGCCTGATCTGATACTAGGACATATGTAACCTAAAAGTTTGTCATCGGGGGTTAGGTCTAGTTGAAGACGCCAAAACTTGAAGAAGTGATCACATTTAATGTTTAACTGTGCCTTGAACAAGATTGTTTTTTCAAAGGAGATCTGTGGAAAACAAAAGAATGTAACCTGAATGTTTAGAGTAAAACCTGTTCAAAGTTTATTTACTAATGAATCTGAGGCTCTTTTTAGTTACTATGTGTGATTGATTTCTTTTGTGCTTGTGGGTTGTGACTCATTTGTGATTGGGTTTACCTTCTGTTGTTGAAAGAAACGAAGACATACGAGAACGCCGATTTGAAAGTTACTGTTGTGACAAGTGAGATAAACCCTGAGGAAGAAAGTTATCATAGTGAGAGGAAGGAGGAAACAGTGACCCCCGATTCTGTTGTGGCCGATAAAAGGCAAGGGGTACCTATACGTAACAAGAAATCTTTTAAGAAGGTTGCAAAACACAAGTCACGGCCGAAGCCATCAAATAAGAGAGATAAGAAGAAAGGAAAGAAGCGGGGCAAGAAGTAATGGTAGCTAAGCACCTTGCATCTTCAGGACAATCCTAAGTCTACAATGAACTGCTTTTATTTGAGGTGCTTGTGAAGTGCAGTAACTTGGCCACCTAGAAGTGAGAACTCGTGCTTGCTTATTGCAGGATTTGGACTTGTTTCATTGTTTAACATATATTCTACTTGGTTACCTTGTTCCTAATGTTCATGACAGGACTTTCTCCAGCGGGGTCATTGCTGACTTCTTATTTTGGGGGATTCGAGAGTTAAGGAAGAATCACATACTTTTATTCTTGTTTGGTTAATCGGTAACGGTCTTGTGTATTATACATTTAATTAATTTACTTCTAGATTTTCTTTTCTCTTATTTTGTCTAAAGTTTTAGTTTCTGGTCAAAGATGAGCATTCTATTTCAGGAACGGATTAAAAGAGCTATCTACCCAGTGAAATCCACTGGTGATTAATCGGGTAGTCTTTTTGACCGGGACAAATCCAGAAAAAGGAAGTTAAGGGGAGAGGAGCAGAAATAAATAAATAAATAAATTCTAATTATTATACACAAAATTATAGTACAATAAGATGAACAACTAAGAATTAGAGTATTTATAATAAAAAAGTTATCATAAGAAACTCTCCCTCTGGTCTTTTACTTTAAGTGAATTTTACCATGCATTTATTTAAACATTTTTTACAAGTTTTACAGCAATAGAAAGGATTGTGAGACTTTCACTTCTATAGTTTTTTATTTGCATTTATTTTTTATAATTAAAAAATAATAATTTAATTATTATAATTAAATATTTAAGTTTGTAAGATTCTCACTTTTATAATTTTTAGTTGCATTTTTTATAACTTAAGTATTGTAGTTAAATATTAATTTATTGTTATTAATTTAAAGACTTGCTATTGATACTGAAATTATTTTTGATTCTTTGACATGTTTCAGTAAGACATTCATATAAAGTTGAGTCTACTGTTAAATCTTGCATTGGAGATGTTTGTAGTCCTTATAATACATCATTCTAGCATGTCAAACCACGATGTTATATTTATTTCTTGTTAGTATGCATCATTTTTTTTTTCTATTCGATATAGAATACACTGATAAGACAACCCAATACCCACTCATTAGTGTATATTTTTTTGATAGTGAAACATAATTAAATTATTGGATTATATATTTTTTTAAAATACTGTATATGTATGTATATATATATATATATATATATATATATATATATATATTATTTTTAACATAATATCAGTGTATTTTTGTTTAAAAAAATATTATTTAATAAATCTAACTCGTTTTTGAGAT
>Ga0099824_1000038_pt1 | contig 80151 bp, 43 predicted proteins | sample SiratrowhiteBW_FD_76837 | JGI IMG/M metagenome (GOLD analysis project Ga0099824, IMG submission 76837) | Root nodule microbial communities of legume samples collected from California, USA - Siratro white BW | ecosystem: Host-associated > Plants > Roots > Nodule | place: USA: California... | reverse complement strand
GTTATCTATCATTCTCATTGTCTTCCCATAGAAAATTTTCTCTGTTCAATTTGAACATATCTTTACCATAATTCTCGACTCTTAAATCAGTAGTATGAAAATATCCCAAATCAGAGTTAGCTTTAGTACCATTGTTAGGAATAATTATGTAGTTTCAGATTGTTAATCATTAATAATAATAATAATAATAATAATAATAATAATAATAATAATAATAATAATAATAATAATAATAATAATAATAATAATAATAATAATAATAATAATAAACCAACGAAGAAAAAAATAACACCAAGAACTTTTAATATAAAATATCCATCAGCACGAGAAGAAAAAATTATAGTACCTCATAATTCAAAATTAAGCTTCATTTCAAATATCATGAGTCCCTATTTGATTTTTCTAAATATTATGATAGTTTCATCATTATTCCTGAGATATGTAGCTAGACACTCAATAGGAAAATCATTTCTTTTATGAAAACTAAATTGTGTTTTCTTAACAAAAATAAAAAGGGAGATTAAATTAAAAATCAGAATATTAAAGGGATTAAAAATTATAATTACTATATTTTTTAGGCAATGTATCCTCTTATATATGAAAAAATAAGCTATGCAATAATGCTTCATCTAATATAAACCATCATATTTTTTGTTAACTTTTGTGATGATTACTTGATGCTTTCTTACTGATTTACTATGCAATAAACTCATTATTTATTGCATTTGACCTCTCATTTTCTTAATGCATGATTGTATTGTGTGGTTGAAATTGCCTTGGTGGAAGCAGGTTAAGTAAACTAAACTGTGATTTGTGGGTGGTTTAGTTGGAGATTTTCCATGGTTGGTTGGTATGATTCTATTCTGATATTAGGTAAGTGTGTACTTAGGTTGGCCTAAGTTCACTGATAAAAGGAGTTGGCCTAAATTCAACCAAATAGTTCAACACTTGTACTTTTTTTTTTTTTCCATTGTAATTAATTAAATAAAACTTTTGTAAGGTTTAAACAGATATTATCTTCTTTTCATATCATTGTTTTAATTTTTTATCTCAAAATGATTAGTCTCTACATTTTCAAGTCTTGTTAATGTTTTAAAGGTATCATTCTCTAAAGATCACTGCATTAAACTAACCTAAGAACAACCTAGAATTGAACTATTTTGTCAACATAATCATATATAAGAGATAGTTATGTACCAACTACACTAATATTCTTAGGGTTTTTATTTTGATATAAAAATAATGAACCTATTCTTTCTTATTTTTTTTTTCATTGGATAAAAGCTTAGTTACGTGTGAGGAGTTGATTGAAACATTCTTTGGCATGTAGCCAACATTGTTGGTTTTTTCTGATTTTTTTTTTTTCATCATTCTCATTCATATTTTTTTTTTTCATTTTTATTGTTTTAAACTTTTACGAAGAAATATCTTTCTTCTTTGTTAAGAGAAGCACACGTTATCATCTAGAACACTGAATTTTAATGATTAAAACTAAGAAAAGATGATTAACAGTTAAGTTACTGAGATATCTTTTGCATGCTAACCATTAAGTTATGCATATATTTACTTTCAATACGTATATGTGATCACATCATATTTTTGTTTTGTTTTTCTTAGTAAACCAAAACAACATTGAAAAAAAGTATTTAAAAAATTATTATTATTTCAAAACACTTAGAAAACAATTATTAAAACAGAAACAAACGTAAGACAGCTTAGTTTTTCAAACAATTACGCAAACAAGTTCAATAGTTTCTGTGGAAACTAATTGTGAAAATAGATATGTCAACAACCTTGTGTTTTTAACTACCAGAATAATCCAAGTATGTTAATTATAATATATAAAAAAAATCAAAGTACGATATTGTTTTTTTATTTTTGATTATTTATTTGTTTTAATTTCGAAAAAAAGCTTCTGTACCTGAGGAACTGACAAGGACTTCCGTTGACATAAAGCCAAAACTGTGTTAGTTTTTTCTGTTGCTTCATCATTTTCATTGGAAGTTTTCTTTCACCCTTTTATCAACTTTTACTTTTCACATGAATATCTTTTGCATGTTAAAAACTTCTACTTTTGTCACAGATTATTTCTTCATCGTTAATCAAGTGTTCCAAAACCAGTTCAACTCAGTTTGATCTACTTGTTATAGGCTTTAATCCTTTTATATGATTCTTTAAGAACATAAATATTAATTTTTAAACTATAGAAACTAAAACTTAACATGATGAGTAAGATAAATAATATATGAAGTGCATAGTGATAATACAAAAGAATAATGATTTTGGAGATGTCATATCAGAGGTGGTGGTAGGTTCCAATTTGGCAAATGGTTGCACTCAATTCAACCGTGCAAACTTAACGCGTTGAATAATTCCATTAACAATGGCATTGCCATCATCATCAAATACCCAAACTTCAGTATCTTTTTCCACGCAGCATTAGCACTAATGCCATTCATTGCAATCTCCATGGCCTAGCTAATTGCTTATGCTTTCAATATCCATTCTCACAACAACACAACAGAAACTATGCAGCTCACTCACCTGTGCCTTATCATGCCCTCAGATTATGATAAACTAGAGCCACTTCGTGCAACCCCACCAAAACATAAAGGGACACAGAAAAAGGGTAAGGCCAAAAAAAAGGACTTCCAAGGGTCATGTGGAGGCCATGTTGTTGCTACCCTTCAAGGTTCCTTGACAAGGTTGTGTGACACAAGGTGGTGGAGTTGTCACTGGAATCTGTGCCAACATGGTGCAAGGGAAACCAAGCAGATCAAGGGCTCTTCATGTGTGTTTCATGACATGGAGGGTGTGCAACTCTCTTCCAAGATTGGAAGGGACAGCAACAATCCAAGGATTTTTAGCTATGCTGAACTGTACATAGGGTCAAGGGGTTTCTCTGAGGAGGAGGTTCTAGGCAGTGGAGGGTTTGGCAAAGTGTACAAAGCTGTTATGCCGAGTGATGGAACAGTGGTGGCTGTGAAGTGTTGCTTGGCAGGGAAAGGTGGCCAGTTTGAGAAGACTTTTGCAGCAGAACTAGCGGCAGTGGCACACCTTCGCCACAAAAACCTTGTTCCCTTGAGGGGTTGGTGTGTTTTTGAGGATCAACTTTACCTTGTGTATGACTACATGCCTAATCTCAGCCTTGACCGGGTGCTGTTTCGCAAGAACTTGAAGGAGGAACAACCACTTGGATGGGAGAGGCGTGGGAAAATTGTGAAGGGTTTGGCATGTGCATTGCACTATCTGCATGAGCAGTTGGAGACTCAAATCATTCACAGGGATGTGAAGACCAGCAATGTGATGCTTGATTCCCACTACAATGCTAGGTTGGGGGATTTTGGCTTGGCAAGGTGGCTTGAGCATGAGCTTGAGTATGAGTATGAGACTAGGAAAACATCAACATCAAGCAAGTTTGAGCATTTCAGGTTGAGTGAGACCACAAGGATTGGTGGCACAATTGGGTACTTGCCCCCTGAGAGCTTCCAGAGAAGGAGTGTTGCTACCTCAAAATCTGATGTTTTCAGCTTTGGGATCGTTGTGTTGGAGGTGGTGTCTGGAAGGAGGGCCATTGATCTCACATACCCTGATGAGAAAATCATCTTGCTTGATTGGGTCAGAAGGCTTAGTGATGAAGGGAGGCTCATTGATGCTAGGGACAGAAGGCTGATATATGGTTCCTACAAGGCTTTTGAGATGGAGCATTTGATTCACATTAGCCTCTTGTGCACACTCCATGACCCTCAGATGAGACCAAGCATGAAGTGGATCGTTGAAGCACTTTCTGACATGTCAAACAAGTTGCCAACACTCCCTTCGTTTCACTCCCAACCCATGTACATCTCTTTGTCCTCCTCATCTGAGACTAGTCCAAGCAGCTCAAAAGGCACTGGCTCAGGCACAGGAACAGAAAGCTCTAGCAACCATACTAGTTCCATTTCCAAATTTGTCACAGCCACAGGAGATACCATATATGTAACAGCTGAAGTTGAACAGAGAAACGGTGGAACTAACTCTTCTAAGAGTAGCAAGAGAACGTTGCATCAGCAGCCATCATTTTCTGTGGTTCAAACACCTAGGGAGATACCATTCAAGGAGATTGTTTCAGCCACAGATAACTTCTCAGAGTCCAAAAGGGTGGCCGAGTTAGACTTTGGAACTGCTTACCATGGCATCCTAGATGGCCACCAGCATGTCATGGTAAAACGCCTTGGCTTGAAGACATGCCCTGCACTGCGCCAAAGATTTTCTAATGAGCTAAGAAATCTGGCAAAACTTCGCCACAGGAATTTGGTGCAGCTTAGAGGGTGGTGCACTGAGCAAGGAGAGATGCTTGTGGTGTATGATTACTCAGCCAGAAGATTTCTCAGTCACCAACTCCACCATCATAACAATGGTACTAAAAATGGTTATTCAGTTCTCAAATGGCATCATAGGTATAACATAGCGAAATCACTTGCATCTGCACTTCTCTATCTGCATGAGGAATGGGATGAACAGGTCATTCACAGGAACATAACCTCTTCAGCAGTGACTCTTGAACCTGACATGACCCCAAGACTAGGCAGTTTTGCTCTGGCTGAGTTTCTGTCAAGGAATGAGCATGGCCATCATGTGATCACCATCAGGAACAAGTCTGTTTGTGGGATTTATGGCTACATGTCACCAGAATATGTGGAATCCGGAGAGGCAACAGTGGCTGCTGATGTTTACAGTTTTGGTGTGGTGGTGCTTGAGATTGTGAGTGGACTTAAGGCTGTGGATTTTAGGCAACCTGAGGTGCTTTTGGTAAAGAAGGTTCATGAATTTGAGATGAGAAAAAGATCACTTGAGGCACTAGCAGATACAAGACTAGATGGTGAGTACAATTACAAGGAGCTAATGAGATTGGTAAGGTTAGGAGTTGCATGCACCCGTTCTGACCCAAAACTAAGACCAACCACAAGACAGATAGTGAGCATCCTTGATGGAAATGAGAAACTAATCATGGAGGAGAACATGGAGAGCAGGGAAGATTGGAGAGAGAGAAACTCTTGCTCTTTGTCACTGGTTAAGAGAATCCAAGCTCTAGGAATACAATGAAAAAAGTTGCACAACAAATTGAACGAACAAAATGAACAATGATGGTTTGTAACATAGAAAGCTCCTTTGTAACATACAGTTGTTTTTAACTTTGTATCTTTGTGTTTTGCATATTTTTCATGACACAATCAGCTTAAACCGAACCATATTCATTAACAGTGCATTAAAACAAGACAAATGAAAGAGTTACCTCATCAATTAAGGATAATAAACTGATTTAACATTACACAATGGAATCATATATCAACAACTAAACCACGAAAGGCCCAAAAAAATACAATTTTCAGCAAGAAAATCAGCCAGAAAAGAGGGACTCGTCAATGTCAATCTTGACCACCTCGTTATCTTCGAATCTGTCTTTCTTGGTAGGTGCCGGTGGAGCATAAATCCTTGGTGGCCCTCTACCCTTCTTCTTGTCCTTTGGCCTCGCCTAATCACTCACAATATCAGAACCAACAAAAAAAATCATAACTTTAAAACTGAAAACTAAAAAAGAAATGAAATAGGAGTAGCAATTTACATTCCCAAAGGAATGAGCGAAGCGCTTGCCCTTTGCAGTTTTCCTGTCCCCTCTGCCGCAGTACACTGGGAGATAACAAGATACATAAAATTGGGAAATGGGGTGTCAGAATTGGTGCAAAATAAAGCAAAGTTGATGAAAAAAAATGAATTTTTAGTGTTGCAGAATGTACCAGAAGGGGTTGGGGAGAGAGAGGAGGTTGCAGAGGCTGAGAGGGAAGGGAAGGGAGTGGAGAGTGGGGAGAAGAGAGTTTGGGAGTGAGAGAAGGAAAGGTGAGAGAATGAAGGAGGTGATGCTAGCAGTAGTGAAGCCATGGCTGAGGATAACTCAAGGGATAAGCTTTGAGAAAGAGGAAAATGGTTCAGTGTATGTAATTGGAAGCAATTTTGTTTGAAAAAGAAAGTAGGAATTTGAAAAAGAAATGAGGAGGTAAATTAGATACAGAGATATGGTAATTAAAAATTGCAAAAACTAGTTTTTTTTCATATTACTGTAATTTATATTATTGTAATTTTTTATTGTTATTTGGTATTTAAGAGAAAAAAATTTATATATCATTTTAATATTAAATTATTGATAATAGAATAAGTGTGAAGGATGATAATAAGCGATGGTGAAAAATTTGTATAACTAAAGTTTTGTTTGGTGGGGGAAGTGGATTTTTAGGGAATGAATTTAAGTGGATTGTGTGTAGATGGTAGGGTTTTTTGGATTAATTGATAGAAGGTAAAATTTGAGAAGATTTGAGAGAAATGGTTATGAAAGTTTGGGAATAATTTGATAAATATTATAGGTTAGTTTTAATTTTTTTAATTGATATATTTTCAAAATTACTAATTGACTCTTATAGACATGACAAACCCTAAACCCACTTAAAGAGTTATTTCGTAATTTTCATTTACATTCCTTCAAATCTCTTCACATGTTCGAAGATCTCATCCTGCAAATTCCTCTTGATCCATCTTTTCAAATTAGGTCAACCAAACAGAATCCATCCACCATAATTCATCCTCTTTTACAGTAAATCCACCCACGTTGATTCAACCAAACAGGCACTAAGGGTGCTTTCACTTGGTTTTCAGTGATGGAAGACAAAACAAAATACAATACAAACCTTACCTTAGCTCTAATGGATACTTCAATTTTAAATGGAGGTGCAAAAAAATTCAATCTTCAAATTGGGTATCACTGTCAACCCACCGTGACGCACCACCACCAACCACTGTGTCAATGTATATAATTTGAAGAGAAATTGGTCAACAAAGAACAATATATGGAGAATAGTGCCCTACAACGTCAACGATTTTGGGATGAAAGAAAATGGTGAAAGATAAATGTGAATATGTAGGGATTTGGTTTGGGAGTAAATGGGGTGGAGGGTAATCTTGAATTTTAAAATTTATTTTAGAGGTAAATTGGTATTTTCTCATGAGGTATAGAGGTATATGATGATATGATGGAGGTGGAGGAAGAACCTCTCCTATTTATGAATTAGTCTAAAAAATTAGACCGAAGTAATGTAAGATTTTGGGCCTGCCTTGAAGCCTATAAGAACAAGTAGATGTTCACTCATTAAGCATCCAAAAAGGTGTTACCTAGGAAGATAGAAGGCACCACATGTGCATAAGAAGCTTCCAACTAGGCACCACATGAGGAACTCCTCTCTAAGCTTCTTTTGTCACTTATTGTTCTCTCATTGGAGAGGACTTGAAGCTTAGACTACAAGCTAATCTTGCCACATGCAACTCTGTGATTAGAGAGAACTTGAGCCAATCATGAGCAGAGACTTGTCAACATGTTAGTGGAAAGGATTTTTAAGAAGCTTGCTGCACAAGTTAGTGTTAGAGGCTTTCTTAGTCTATAAATAGAAACCTCTTGTACATGAATTTTTAGTTTAGAATGAGCGTTGAGATGCTAGCCAAATTGAGATTCTTTTCCATATTCAAGAACTCTCTCTAAAATAGTTTCCTCAAGGCTCTTCTCTAGACTTTCTCCTAGTGTGTCGGCCTACTCACCTATCTCTTGATTGTACATAACAGTTAACATATATTATGCTAAAGCAAAACTTATTCTATACTTTTTTTTCAATTTCAAGAATACTGTATACATTTTTGCCATAATAACAATTTCAACAAAATAAAGGAAAAAATTATTCTACTGTTCGCCCAAGCAAGTACATGGGCCCCGCCAGTTGTCACTTACCCAGGCCAACATGTTATCAGTCATTTTCACATGTAGGCCTCTTCCCTTATTGCTTACATTGGGTTCAACGGAGCAGCTTTTTGCAAACTTTACATCTTTCCTTTCTAACAAAAAGTAAGTTGAGTGTATTTTACATCTTTCTTTGACAAAAGGTGAATAAGAGAATAATAATTACAGGAATCATCATTATACACAATCCTAGATATAGTGAATAATCATAGGAGAGAAAGATATGTTTTCATACAATCTAATGATATTTGAGAACTGACTTTAACATTGGAGTGCCTTTTGCGAGTATCTCTTCCTTTATTTCAGACGTCGAAAAGATCGAAGATCGACAAAAGAGCTTTTAAGGTTGATATCTGAAAAGAATTTTTGTAATCTTGAGGTCCCCGTAAGAACAATTCTCATTTTGGCTAATTCAACATTATACATTGAACATTATGTATATATCAAACACTTTTCTTTGTAGACTACAACTCTTCTTATGTGAAATACATAAAATCTTTCTAACACAGATAATCTTTCTGACTGAGATTTTAGATAAGTATATATCGTACAAATACTCATATAAATACTTATACAAATAAAAATCGCTTGTGTAAAAATGAAAAAGTCAAAAAAGAGGGCTAGTGTCTTATTATTGTTTTATTTAAATAGTCAAAAATAAATTGAATTAAAAGGAACACTTAAGGGGTGTTCCAACCTTTTACAGGCTGGTATACCAGTAAAAGAGTAGTTAATATCCCAATTACAGTATAATGTTAAACCAAAAATGGCACCTTAAAATAATGGATAGATAACATCTACACTGACAAATAACATTTGCACTACTCTTTAAGTGTTCCTCCATCAGTTAAAGTGGTTTTACACTTTACAATTTTCATACCCCTACAGTCTCTTAACTGTCGTGTCATTATACTTTGGTCCAAGAATGACCATGATCCTCATTCCTCGTTATATTTACCTGTAAAATAAGGACACACCTAAACAATGTCCATGTCCCTCAAGTCATCCCCTACCATACTACTCTTACTCGGAATCATGGATTAAACTAGGGAATCCAGACACTTGGTTGGTGAAAAGTGTCAATCTTAATCCTAATATGAGAATATAATGTCCTTAAACTTATGCTTAAGCCAAAACTTTCTGAAACATCTATTATCTATGTTAAATGTCACCTTATTCTTGTGATTTCATAGGTCTGTCACAATAATCACCTATATTATTTTTTATATTATATTAACACTTTATTGTCGGATCATTAAACAAAAACCCAATAAGTGGATATTGATAGATTTGTGAGTTATTATTGTGAGATTAATTATCAAAGTTATTTAAAATATTGAGAAACTAAATTACAAATAGAAAAATGAGTAAAAACCAATTAACATACAAGTAGGAACTAATTTCAATTTAAGAAAATTTATATACAATTACAAAAAATTATTTTAGAAATTAAGAGAAAACACTAAATTTTTTATAAGAATAATGTTTGATTAGTTTGAGACCTTGAAAAGAGGGAATGTGGTAAAAGGTGTCAGAAAATGCGCATGTAACTGCAATTGTGTGTGATGAGCTCCTAAAATGCCTATTTCTTCTTTTGACCCTTCCCTCACTCCTCACTGTAAGGTATTTTTTTCGGCCTTTCTCTTCTCTTTCTTCTTTTTTTATTTTTATTTTTATTTTTTTTTTCCTTAGAAACAAATTCCTACGCACACTGCACTCTTTCTCACTCTGTTTTCTCAATCATTTAGGAAGATTCAATTTTCTCTGCATTTTTTTTTCTTTCATTGTCAAAGAAACTGCATTGCTGTGAGGCATTCAAAAGGGTAGGGATATATGTCCTTCAATCAATCAAAGGTGGAAAAGAACGACGTCGTTTACAGAAGAAACGGACGCTCCTCCAGCTTCAACCACCACAGGGGTTCCTACGGCAAGGCTGCTGGCGATGGCGGTGGAATCGCGCCGTCCAACAATTCAGTATCCACTGCCCGAAGGTGAGTTAATATTTGCCATGCCCATGTTGCATGTTTCTATTTTTGTGATTAAATTTTGATTGATGGTGTACTAATAATTTTGCATGTTTGTGTTTTGTGATTATTTTTTGATTGATGGGGTAGTAATAATGTTGCATGTTTGTGTTTTCTGATTAAATTTTGATTTATGGGGGTAGTAATAATGTTGCATGTATGTGTTTTGTGATCAAATTTTGATTGATGGTGTAGTAATAATGTTGCATGTTTGTGTTTTCTGATTAAATTTTCATGATGGTGTAGTAAAAATGTCGCATGTTTGTGTTTTGTGATTAAATTTTCATGATGGTGTAGTAATAATGTTGCATGTTTGTGTTTTGTGATTAAATTTTGATTGATGGGGTAGTAATAATGTTGCATGTTTGTGTTTTGTGATCAAATTTTGATTGATGGGGTAGTAATAATGTTGGTAGTGTAGATTGAAGATGATTCTTTTGAATTTGGATATGTTTTAGAGTGTGAAGTGTAGTTCAATGATGGATAGAAAAGAATGGAGGCTTCACATTATGATTGTTATATAACTATATAATGTGTAACACTGTGATTAATTGTTTTCTGGTGATTAATTGTTTTTTGGTGATTAATTTTCGAAGATGTAGATTGAGATTTTACTTATGGAATTTAGATGCATTTTTAGGGTGTGAGGTGTGGTGATACAATTAAGTGTTGACATTGTGATTTTTGATAAAAACAAGTAAGAAATTGTAATTTATATTTGGTTATTGTCTGTGGATTAGTTCTGAAGGATGTAGATTCAGATTTTTCTTTTGATTTGGATGCGTTTTAAATTGTGAAGAGTAGTTTTGTAATTGTTGAAAATAATTTAGTGCTGACGTTGTGATTGTGATATAATATGCAACAAATTATAATAATAATAATAATTTTAATTGATTGTTGTTTGTAAAATAGTGTTGAAGGTGTTGATTGAGACTTAATTTGTTGATTTTGTGGAATTTTCTTTTTTAGTGTTTGAAAGGTAGGTGGAATAAATTTGGTTTGGAGATTGGTATTTTTGTTTTTTTATCTATACTTTTATATGAAGGGGATAAAAGTTTTTTTAACAGATGTGGTGTCATTTTTCAATAAGACTATTTTATGCTTTATTAAATGAAAATAATTTTATTATTTCATAAAATACATAACAGATACACATAGGTAGAAGTGCATGTGTTTACACAAGTTGTTTGAATGTGGTTTACAGTGTATAAAGTGTAGCAGCAATGTGTTTTAATTGATAAAAGGAATTAATGAAATTGTAACATTGTGATTGAGATAAAAATATGTAATAAAATATAATTAATTATTGTATGTGAAATAATGTTAAAGGATCTGGATTGATGTTTATTCATTAACCTGATTCTGTTTTAGAGTTTAAATTATTTTTCCACACCAGTATGAGTTGTGTATATTTTTTTTTCTTCTTTATTGGTTTATTGATTATGCAAGTTGATTGTTATAGTTTTAACAAGAAGTCTAATAATGCACGAGGTGGACAATCTAGGCTAAATCCTTCCCAGGGAAATTCAACAGAGTCAAATAAGGCATCTGCTGCTCAGATCATTAGTAATGGTACCCATTTACAGTCCCAATTACATGGTAAGATTTAGGAGTAATATTTATTTATTTATTTCTAGAAAGGATGTAATTCTTGTCTTCATTGATTTTTAGTGTTTGGTTATGTTGTTCAGTAGAATTTTACTGAAGAAGGATTTGTGAAACATCCTTCTCTCTTTATGTAATAGAAGAATCTTCTGATGTTGTTAAGGTGATCAAGTGTTTTATAAATATGATTCCTTTTTTTTTCATGCAATTCATTCATTTATGTGGAACAATAGGTGCATCAGATGGGCCAATTGCAAAGTCATCTGAATCATTAGCTGGGCATAAGAGCACTGGAATTGTTCCAAAAGCTGCAACTGCTGCATTGCCCCCTTTGATTTCTGATCCAGTCCTTCCCACAAGCCTTGCCAAGGGTATGTTAGTCTTGTATATTTTTGTTGTGTACATTAGATGTCCATTTTTGCAAAATAATTGTTCTTATTAGCAGTTATTTATGCTGTAAAACTTGTGTAATATCAATAGTTATGTTTGTACCAGGAGATGATGAGTCTAAGGCATTCCCTTTTCAATTTGGATCCATCATCCCTGGCTTTATTAATGGCCTGGAAGTAAGTTTCTTGTATATTAATTGATTAATATATGGTGTGAAATTTTTGGGTGAGCAGAGTAATTGATCATGTTATTGTTCTTTTGTACAGATCCCTGCTCGTACAACTTCAGCTCCTCCTAATTTTGATAAGCAGGATTCTGATCAGGTATGCATTTTATTTTCTTCACCTCTTTTCCTTAATTTGTGTACTATCATTCTCCCTATCAAAAGTAAAGAGCATTTCTTTTAGATTCTATCTTACAAAGATGATCTGATTTATATTTTATACATGAAATGAGGTCCTTATTCTTTTTGTATGTCTAATTGAAGTTGACATTATTAGAGATATTAGTATTCAATAAATGAAGTTGAACTTGTTCTGTGTCTTTCCTTACTAAGGAATGTTCATGTTTGAGGCATGATTCCTCAACTTTCAGGCTCTTGATGACTCTTACAAATCTGTGTCTTAGGTGCCAATTCCTCATGATGTTCCAAAGCAGCAGAAACTGCAAGAGAAAGATGCTGGTGTCAATGAGCAATCTAATGTTGAGGAGATTAAGGCAAACAAGGATTCTCACAAGGATTCTCAGGTGTCAATTTTAACCTCAGTAGATCAGATATCAAAGCCCTTTGTTGCTCCTGTAACTGGGATTTCAATGTCAAGTTCATATCACCAATCACAGGCTCCTTTACAGTTTGGAGGTGCTAATCCACAGATTCAATCTCAAATGCCCACACCGATGCCTTTACCAATTGGTAATGCTACTCAAGTGCAACAACCAGCTTTTATTCCAGGTCTTCAACCTCATCCAATGCATCCTCAAGGGATCATGCGTCAAGGCCAAAACGTTAGTTTTTCTCCTCAAATGGGTAATCAGTTAGGCAACATGGGCATTGGAATAGGTCGTCAATATCCACAACAGCAAGGAGGAAAATTTGCTGGTCCTCGGAAAACTACCCATGTAAAGATAACTCATCCTGAGACACATGAAGAGTTAAGACTTGATAAAAGGATGGATGCATATTCAAATGGTGGGTCATCCGGTGCTAGGTCACATCCTAACAAAACTTCTCAATCCCAACCTGTTAAATCTTTTCCAACCACTCATCCTATGAATTATTTTTCATCTAACTCGTATAATACCAATTCTCCCTATTATCCACCTAATTCTCTCCCATTAACAGGTAGCCAAATGACTCCTAATTCTCAGCCACCAACATTTAATTTTCCTCTGAATCATGGTCCCCAAGGTGTGAAGTTTATGAATTCATCGTCACAAGGTTCCTCCCCTACTAATAAAACTAGCACCCGTACTGGGATTACATCTATGACTATTAAGCCTAATGGTACAACTACTACAGTGGACTCATCATCCTCCAATTCCTGTGCTTCTGATGTTCAAAATGGAGAATCCCCTAGTTCAACAATATCTTGTGATGTTAGCTCCTCTGTGCTGCAAAAAGGGTCAGAAACCTTGGCAGAAGTTTCTCCACAACAGTCTAAGTTTTCTAGTGATTCTGCCACAGTTGTGTCTAATAATGAAGGTGGACGGGAATCTCTCGGTATCTCCAACTCTTTGAAGGATGAGAAACCAGGGAATAAAGATCAATTATCACAAAATCAGGTATATGAATGAATTATTATTCATACACAGAAACACACACTTGAATGTAATGGATGTACTTTTTAGTATTATGTGATTTTGGTGTGCTTGAATATAATGTGTACTTTATGTCTTCTTCCACAGGTTTCTGTACGGTCTCCCACAACGGACACTCATTCTGCAACAATTACTAATGAAGATCTTCCAAGATCTGATACAAATTCTACTGCTGTTGAAGTGGAGACCAATGGGTCTGTAGAAGCTTCTGCTTATGTTTCAGTGGAAGGAAATGGTGCACAAACTATTGACAAAGTTCACGATGGTAAAAAAGAAATCTAAAGCATTATGATAAAAGTGATGTGTCATCTCCTAAAGTATACAAACAATATTAGATTTTATGGAACAAAAATTAAATTAACAAGAAAAGATCTTGCAAATTTGGCACTGGGGTCTTGACCTTGAGAATTGTATCACAATAAGATGAATTTGCAAATTGTAATAAACAATATGATAGAATCAGAGATAATTTAGGCACATCAGCCACTGCTACATCGAGTTATTTATTCTAGAGATGTCTCTTTTATTACAAATGGTAGTGTATTTACAAATTGTTTTGATTCAGGAAATATTGGCTCATCAAATCTGGAGTCTACTGATCTTCCAAAAACAACACTAAAGCATGTTAAGAGTGATTCAGAGAATGTTGATGGTGAGTCAGGTACCAAGGATAGACCAATTATAGAACAAAATAAGGTGAAAAATGCATCTAAAGGGAAGAAGAAGAGAAAAGAGATACTTCAGAAAGCAGATGCTGCTGGGTCAACTTCTGATCTTTATAATGCATACAAGGGACCTGGGGAAAAGAAAGAAGATGTCTCAAGTTCTGAGAGCAAGGAAAGTGCTACTACTTATTTAAGTTTGAAGCAAGTTGATGTTGGTCAGTCAGATATTAAAGCCAATGAGAAATGTGATCATAATAAAGTTGAACTTGATGATTGGGAGGATGTAGCTGACATGTCTACCCCTAAACTAGAGGTTCATGACATATCTCAAAAAGCAGGTGATGGACTTGGAAGTACAACCAAAAAATATTCACGTGATTTCCTTCTGAAATTTGCAGAGCAGTCCATTGATCTTCCTGAAGGTTTTGAAATCACTGCAGACATTGGAGCTTTGATGAATGCTAATATTAGCGGCTCTCATGTTTTTGAGCGTGATTCACATCCTAGTTCTGGAAGAGTTGTAGATAGACCAGGAGGGATGTCTCGGATGGATCGTCGTGGCGATGTGGCTGTGGAGGATAATAGATGGAACAAAGTTTCTGGTTCTTTTCGTTCTGGACGTGGTCCAGAAGGCATTGGAGGGAATTCAGGATTTCGATTTGGTCATGGAGGCAATTTTGGTGTTTTAAGGAACCCTCGTGCACAAACACCACCACAATATGGTGGAGGGATCCTTTCTGGGCCAATTCAATCCGGGGGAAATCAGGGTGGAAGAAATAGTCCTAACAGGGAGAGATGGCAGCGGTCTGGTAGCTTCCAGCAGAGGGGCTTAATTCCTTCTCCCACCCAAACTCCTTTACAAACAATGCACAAAGCTGAGAATAAGTACGAAGTGGGTAAAGTGACAGATGTGGAAGAGGTGAAACAGAGGCAGTTGAAAGCTATCTTGAACAAACTAACACCGCAAAATTTTGACAAACTCTTTGAACAGGTGAAAGAAGTTAATATTGACAATGCAATCACCCTCATTGGTGTCATCTCACAGATATTTGAGAAAGCTCTTATGGAGCCTACCTTTTGTGAAATGTATGCCAACTTTTGTTTACATTTGGCTTCTGAGTTGCCTGATTTTAGTGAGCACAATGAGAAAATAACTTTTAAAAGGTTATTGTTAAACAAGTGCCAAGAGGAATTTGAGAGGGGTGAAAGAGAAGAAGAAGAAGCAAATAAGGCTGATGAGGGTGAGGTGAAGCAGTCTACTGAGGAGAGGGAAGAAAGAAGAGTTAAGGCAAGAAGACGCATGTTGGGAAACATTAGATTGATTGGAGAACTATATAAGAAGAAGATGTTGACAGAGAGGATAATGCATGAGTGTATCAAGAAGTTACTGGGTCAATATCAGGATCCAGATGAAGAAAACATTGAAGCTTTATGCAAGCTAATGAGTACTATTGGGGAGATGATTGACCATCCAAAAGCCAAGGAACATATGGATGCATATTTTGAAAGGATGAAAGTATTATCAATGAACATGAATTTATCTTCTAGGGTGAGGTTCATGTTGAAGGATGCCATTGATTTAAGAAAGAATAAATGGCAACAAAGGAGGAAAGTAGAAGGTCCTAAAAAGATTGAGGAGGTACATAGGGATGCTGCTCAAGAAAGGCAATCACAAGCTGGTAGGTCAGGTCGTGGTCCTGGTAACAATCAATCGACAAGAAGGAATGCCATTGATTTTAGTCCAAGAGTATCACCTATGTTGTCATCTTCTAATTCTCAAATGGGTGGATTATGTGGTCTTCCAGCTCAAGCTCGTGGATATGGTGGCTCTCATGATGCTCAATTTGAGGAACAACAATCTTATGAAGCTAAGACCTTGTCAGTTCCTTTGCCTAGAAGATCTTTAGGAGATGATTCTATAACCTTGGTGCCTCAAGGTGGTCTTGCTAGGGGAATGTCTATGAGAGGATCAACCACAATTTCCAATTTGCCAATGTCTGATGTGGTTCATGTACCTAGAGACTCTCATAGAATGACTACAGGTCTTAATGGTACTAACAGGTCTTTAGGTCCATCTACTCATGATCAATCAATTGCTCCAGAGCATAATGTAAACCATGGTAACAGAAACTTGAGGAGTGTTTCACCTGCTGCTCAATTGCAAGGATCAATAATCTCTCAAAATGCTTCTTCGGATAAGATTTTGTCCGAAGAAAAACTGAGGGACATGTCCTTGTCAGCCATAAGAGAATACTACAGGTATTTTTTTTTTTTTTTTTCACTTTTTCTCTATAATACTTTTTTCCTACTAGTTACATTTTCTGTGGCCAGTTATACTCTTGTTCGGAAACTTGAACAAACAACTTACCACATACCCATATAATCTTTTACTAGGTTATGGATATACTACTAGTTTTGGAGCATAGTTGTTCATTGCATGTGAAAGTACTTGTCGCTCTTGTGTGTGTGTGTGTATAATTTACTCATGATAGGAATCATCCTATCATAGGCATTTTGGGGTGACTACTTTGAGTTATTATATGCTATTGACTATATTTACTATGTTTAAATTAGTTATTAAAGTAAAACAAGTAGTTATATGTTTAAATGACAGAAAGAAGACTAGCATGGTAAATTTTTATGCTGTGTATTGTATTTCATTAGCCAAATTAAATTTACGTGTGTTTTAATTTTTCTTCTTTTTTTGAATTTATACTGGTGAATTTAATTCCCACTGTTCTTGTCATTTAATCATCTAACTAAAGTTTATGCAATTTTCAGTGCTAGAGATGAGAATGAACTTGTTTTGTGTATCAAAGATTTGAACTCCCCAAGCTTCTACCCTTCTATGGTTTCTCTCTGGGTCACAGATTCATTTGAGAGAAAGGACACAGAAAGAGATCTTTTGGCCAAACTACTTATCAACCTTGTGAAATCTCAGCATCACACTTTGAGTCAAGTCCAACTCATCAAAGGGTAAGATTGATTTAACCATAGTAGGGAAAATTCATTTATTGTGAAAACAACTATCAAGTGATTGTTAAGCATTAAACTCAAATATAATCAGTTATGTTCAAGCTTTTATGTTCAACATGAAAAATATGTCATTATTACTTTTAATACAGTATTATTAATGTTAATTATAGTGCTAATTATAGCATACCTTTAACGAGTAGAGAGATGAAGTTGAAGAGTCTATTATGAATTTATATATAATACCTCATATTTTAATAAAAAAATAAGAGCAAAAGAGCAGAGTTGTATCTTTCAGAACAAAAGTTTATTTGTGCTCTCACTTTTTCTCTCTTCTAGAAGAAAATTAAAGGTATTCCTTGCCTTTTGATATCTGTGATTCCTTTGTATGTTGGCTAGGTTTGAATCTGTTCTCTGTACATTGGAGGATGTCGTTAATGATGCCCCTAGAGCACCAGAGTTTCTTGGCCGAATTTTTGCTAGAGTCATAATAGAGAAAGTAGCTCCTTTTAATGAGATTGCACAATTAATACATGATGGTGGAGAAGTGCCAAGTAGTCTCTTAGAAATTGGACTTGCAGGTGATGTTCTTGGAAGCACATTGGAGGTAATTCAAAATGAAAAGGGAGACATGGTTCTAAATGAGATCCTTTCAAGAAGCTCTAATTTCCAAGTGAAAACTTTCCAACCACAGAATGGTAAAATGTCAAGGAAGTTGGAAAAATTTATTTAGATGGTAGTGATGCTCATTGAATGTTTTTTGTGTAGAAGGGAAAATTCTTTGACTAGAGTTTTTATATGGGTTTCTTTGTTCTTTCATTCTTTTTCCATCATCTTTACTACAATTGTAAGAGGTTCATTTAAGCATAAGAATATCTAGGTATAGTTACTATGTTTTTTGATGACCACCTTTACAAACACTTTACATGTTTCTTTATATATATAAAAGGTTCAATGAGCATCAAGAATTTTTTTTTTTCACATCATTCCTGGTTGTATTTCATTAATGTTTAGATAATGGAAAGCTCTATAATTTTACTTGGTAATTATATTAGTTATGATCCAAAAAGTTTATTCTTTAAATCATATGTATTAGTGTTGTGTTATCATCATATAACTCTGCAATGGTAGTAGCTTTTCCTACTGACTATATTTATATTTAAATCTATAAATATAAACATTTTTAACATTTGAGTACAAAGGAGTTACAGCTTAATGAAAAGTCATGAATAACTATTGGCAAAAACAAGTAGATACAAAAATTAGTGTTGCCTTGAATATCTAACACTTTAGCAATTAATTAATCCCTAGAATAAATAAATAATATATCACATTGACTTTTTGCATATGGTAGTTTGCATATCACATCACCTTCTGAAAAAATAAATGAATTAAATATATGAATCTAAGATCAGTGTATTAAAGTATTGCACCCAAAAAATCATTAGTACATATTCGAATCATATAAAGGACAAAATGCACTATTTCTTATAGAATATCCCTTTCATGATAAAGTATTCACATATATTTTCTATATGTTTGAATTTTTCTCCACGGATTTTCTACAATAAGAAGATTAAGAATCACGACAAAGAAAAGAAACATAAAAATCATAAATTATAAATTAAAAAATATATAATTCAATCATATATTTTTATAATGTGTGACATTAAGTTTACATAATCAAAGGATGAGATGAACTATGAAATGACTTTTTTTTTTTTAAGTTCAACATAGAGATTGTTACTATTTGAAAGTCAAACCTAAACATATTTGTGTGAAAAATATGTTTAAGACTTTATGAAATTTGATAATCATATTATTAAAAAACTAATTACTCTTAAAATGTGTTTAGATTGAAGGGTGAATTTGAGAGAGTAAAAAAAAGTGGATTTGAGGTGAAAGTATATGAGTTTAGATTAAGAGAAAGATGATGAGAAATGAAAAAAAAAATTATGAAAGTTTGTAAGTGATGTGATAGATATAATTGATAAACTGAATTTTTTAATAGATGAAATAAAATTAGATATAATTTATAAAATAAGATTAGTATTAAAAAAAATTATTTTTATTTATAAAATTATTTTAATTTTATTATTATTATATTATTATTATTATTATATTATTATTATTATTTTTATTGTTGTAATTATTACTTACGATTTTATTCTTTTTTTTAGTTTTTAACATTAACATTATTAGGATTTTACTTTTATAATTATCTTATTATTATTATTATTATTTTATAAATTTATTATTAATATTTTTTTAATTTTTAATCTTCGTTAACCTTCTATAATTTTATTATATTTATTTATGTATTTGACATAAAATATATATTAACAAAATATTAAATTTATTTTTACTTTATTAATTATTTTAAAATCCTTATTTTACTATATATTTTGTTTAATTATTTATTATTTTAAAATAAAATAATAAATATTTTTATTATATTTTATTTACCTATAGTCAAACTTTCCTTGCAAATCGCTTCTACTTCATGTGCTTTTCTTCTAGTTCTCCATGAAATTCAACCTCGTTTTTCCAACTTCATGTGTTTTTCTTCTCTTCTCTTCAAACACCCTTATAGATGGAGTAGATAAAGCATATGAAACTAAGAAAAGAAGTTTTTTTTAGGAAAAGCTTTTGAAGATGTTCAAAAGGGAGAGGTTCCTTTTGGTGATCTTTGTCTTATTTGTTCCCTTTTTCTTTGTTTGTGTTGATGCTAATCACTTTGTGCTTGTGCATGGAGCTCTTCATGGTGCATGGTGTTGGTATAAGGTGGCTCATTACCTCAGATCAGAGGGTCACAGTGTCACAGCTCTAGACATGGCTGCATGTGGTGTGAATCCAAGACAGATTGAAAAAGTTGATTCAGTTTCAGAGTACCATAAGCCTTTGATCACATTCTTGGCCTCTCTTCCTCCACAGGAAAAGGTGATTCTTGTTGGTCACAGTCTTGGAGGGCTATCAGTATCCATTGCCATGGAAAAGTACCCTCAGAAAATCTCTGTTGCAGTTTTCATCACTGCAAATGTTGTCTCTCAAAACCTCACACACCTTGCTTTTCTTCAAGAGGTATTCTTCTCACTACCAAGACATTTATAACCATTTATCTCAAGTTTTTATCACTCCATGCTCATCCAAAATCATGTTGTATAATCTTTTGTTAAGTATCTAAATGTGTGTATAAATTTCATATTAAATAAAGATGAGAAAAGTAACATATGACTCAGAAATTTAATGCATTAAGGTTTTAGATTGAAGATGATGTCATTCTATTATGTAGATCTGATTCAGTACTCATTCTTGTTAGATCTTCACACTATTTTGTCTCTCCATCTTTTTGAATATCTTTTCTCCAAATATCTTGAAGTATGTGCTCTTTTTTATCAACACGAAAGTTTATAATTAAATTAGTACACACAAAATTAATTAAGATTTCTTTTACCCTATGTATATATCCATATAAATGCATTGAAACACTTTGTTAAATTGTTAGTCATTGTAAAAATTGTGAATTTCTTTATATATATATATGTTTAATTTCTATCTATAAAAGAAATTACTATTATGAAATCTTGCAATTTGGGAAATTTATGTCTCATTTGTGTAGGTAAATAGAAGATTGGGCCATCTTTTGGAGGAACAATACTTCATATTGGATGGAGACAAAGCTCCAATCCTCTCACCAAAAGGAGTTGAATTTTTGAGATCTAGATTGTACCAACTATCATCAGCTGAGGTAAACATGTTCAATTCAATCTTTCTTTGACAGAGAATCATTCAAGCAATTGATTAGTTATTTTGATTTTGTAGATATATGTGTGCATGATTTGATTTTGATAAACTTTATCTCTTGTATATGTCCCTTAGGAGTAAAGTGTTGTTTTCATATTATGCAGGATTTAACACTTGCTATATCTGTGGTGAGACCTTTACCTCCCTTTATGAATGATGTAAAATTATTGACAAAACAAACTGCAGTTACCAAGAACAGGAATGGAAGGGTTCCTAAAGTCTTCATCATAGCTGAAAAAGATAATTTGATCACAGGGGACTTTCAAAGGTGGATAATTCAGAACACTGGTCCATATGCTGATGTGAAAAAGATAGAGAATTCGGATCATATGGCCATGTTTTCCAAACCAAAAGAGCTTAGTTTGGAACTGTTAAAGATTGCTTACAAATATTAATTTCAATATGATGATGTAATGTGCATCATAAAATAAAGAAATGTCAACAGAAAAAACAAATGAATAAAGACATGTTTATGGGACCATTATCATAAAGTAAGTACCAATGATAACTTTTAGTCATTGTTATATATGCTTTAGTTATAGAGGAAGAGTATGCATGGTTGAGTTTTTCAACAAAGCAATTTTAGAAAAAAAAATATATATATATAAAAAAAACGAAAATTTTAGGCCTATCTCTATGCAGTGTAATGTCCATTCTATATCACTTGTCCATATTCTGAGGTGACATATTCAGATACAAAAAGCTTAGCCCTGAACTGTTAAAGATTGCTTACAAATATTGATCTTTCAATGTTAATGTTTGGTGTACCATCATAAAATAAAAACATGTTCTTAGAGACCATGTACCATAAAAATAAGTACCAGTAATTTTTAATCATTACTATTACTTATTATATCTAATTATGTTTAGTTTTAGTTCATGGCTGATGTAAAAAAATTGAGATTGTTAAGGATTTTTTTTATTTTTGTTGCACTAATCAAATAGTTCTCACCATACATGGAATGTCAAATTCGTTTAATAATTTAACAAGAATGGATTGAGAAGGATTCCATTGCAGAAAATGACAACAATACAAATGCAATGAATGTTACCATCTTCTCCATAAACAACTAGGATGATGTGTACAAGATAAATAGTTTATATTTTTGAAGTGGAAAATTCAATGCATGCAACATATTTGGATCAGTTTCTGTTCATAATTAATGCCAAAAGTCATTTAATAAATTTTAACCATTCCTTACTTATATATAAACTCGTTAAACCATTCTGCATAAGAAGCTTTTTTCAATGAGTGGTAGCTATTTGTGTACTTTTAAGATATATTGGATTTGTTTAAACAAGTTTCTGCATAAAATTTTTAAGAGCAAAAAAAAGTAAAAAAAGGTAACAAACTTTTCCACAAATTAATTTAAAATAACCTCTGCAAACTAATTTATGATTCTTAATTTAAAGTAAAATTGGTATATTCTTTTTCTTTCTTACAAGCGTTTATGGAAAAAGTTAACATAAACAGGTTCATTATCTATATTCTTTACTAATTACAGTAAGTTTATAAAAACAGTTTAGAAAACCAATAATTGTGCTCCAATTTAGATTGAAAAAACTACCAACATTTCATGCATGTTTTCATTATTCATCTGCTATAAAAATGATGTTTTGTGATCATATCCACCATGTTTTCTAAGCACAAAAGCAAAAGAGGACTTCACACAACAAAGGGAAATGTTACATTGTTGCTCAAATTCTTGTCATCTGAAGAACAACTCCCTGGCCAGGTTCTATAACCAAACGAAAGGCAGGTTTATGCAAGTAACTTGGTGAGAGAGAGAAGTGAAACTTCATCAGAATCAGAGACAAAACCACCTTCAGTTCTATCATGGCTAAGTGCTGTCCTACACACACACGTGACCCTATTCCAAATGGTATATAAGCCTGTGGAACCTTGCATGCTCCAAGTACCCCATTTGCAAATCTTTCTGGATTGAACTTGTGAACATCAGGACCCCAGAGCTGAGGGTCATGCTGCAGCACTAAGAGTGGAATCTGAATGTTCATTCCTTTTGGAATTAGGAACCCTTTTAGATCCACATCTTGGAGAGCTTCTCTAACAACAAAGGCTGCTGGTGGATACAACCTCAAAGTCTCTTGAATCACCATGGTTAACTGCATTGTAACATTATTATGGAAGGCCTCAAGTTGATGAGTAAGAATGCTCATGAAACTTGCAAATGATTCACACAAATAAATGTTGTTTTGAAAAATCAGATTATTTCAGCAATTGATATGAGCAAAATCAACTTTGTTTAGATACTAAATTTGTAGAGAAGTGGTTTTAAGACAATTAGTTTTGTTTAGATACAACACAGAATCAGCTCTTACCTAAGAAAAAAAGTGTGTATCAAGCTGAAAGGAAAAAAAGTTATTAGAAAATAACAGTAAGTTACAAATTTTATTCATGAAAACAACTTAATTTAAAAAAGAAAAAATAAACAGTTTGTTTTTCATAAAAACAGCTGAAATCCAAACATGCTCTTAGCTTTTCTGCAGGTACTACTGACCATTTTATGCCAACAAAACCTTGAACAAGAAATTTTTACATAAATCCTTTGGACAACATGCATATGGGTCTGTTTGAACAAGAATTTTTTATAAAAAATGAAATGAGTATCTTCATAAGCTATTAGTTTATGCATAAGGAGATTAGGATGCAAGTGAAATGGGAAAAAGGTACAATGATATGGTCTTCATGCATTGTCCTATATAAATTTCTGAAGCAAAATTCCAAAGATCAAGAAAATTAAACCAAGGGGAGATGAATGTACCAATTCAGTGTGTTTCATGGAAACGTTTATCTTTAGCACATAGTGTGTGTAACATACCGTTTTCAAGCTTCTAAGCATGTTTGCATCTGGAGCACCTTTGCCACAAACTTCAAGCACCTCAGCTCTGACACGGTCTTGCCAATCTTGATGCACAGCTAACAGCATTAAGCACCATGATGCTGTGATGGCAGTAGTCTCATGTCCAGCAAAGAATATATTTTTGCAGTTATCTATTATAAACCTGTCACATGAGATGGAATCTGATATGATGCCATCACCACCCTCCTTCTTTGCACCCTCAAGTATCATTTGTAAGAGATCCTGCTCATGAGTTTCCACCAGGCGTTGTTTTATGAGCTTTGATATCTTTGAGTCTATCTCTTTCTCCAATCTCCACATTTGTCTGTTGCTTTTGATTGGCAAGTATCTAAAACATTATGGCACCACTTTTCACATTAGCAGCATCACTAACAAGAACATAGCATACAAATGTGCAAAGACTCTTGGCAAAAGGAAAACATGGACACTATATCTCTCATGATTGATGAGAATAAAAGTCTTTTTGGTTGGAATGCATACCGAAGGCCAGGAATTCCAGCATGACGCTTGGACAAGACAGTTTGAAGATCTCTAAGCTTTGAGAATATTTCTTTTCCTTCAATGTAATTGCTTCCAAAACAAGCTCTGGCAATTATGTCAGCTGACAAACTGCGAAGATCTTCGTCGATTTTAATCTCGGATACTACTCCCTTACTTTCAAATCTACCCTCCCAAGACCTTAGTGTTGTATTTGTTGAGTCCACCATCAGATTAACCATTGACTTCAAAAGGATTTACAGAAAAAGCAAATCATGAGATTGGTATTGTAACATGGTACAGCTGACATTTGTTAGCTCTCTTATGGATTGCTTTTAGATTAGTTTTCTAAGTCAAAATGCTTCAACACACTCATTGAGTTAACCTTTAATTACTCATTTGATATCGTTCTGAGCTATTTTCTACATTTCAATCTTTTCTTAATGAAATTAAAAATCAATTTAGACTATCAATTCGAATCTTAAAGTGATAATGCTTATGAGTATTTTTCTTGTTCTTTTAACACTTTTATGAAATCTTATAGCATTCTTCACTAAACTTTATGTACTTATACACAACTCGACAAGATGGGGTGGCTGAGCGCAAGAATAAACATTTTGTTGAAATTATTCGTACTCTTTTAATTCGTGGTGGGTTCGATCCATATGCCTATACAATCAAGAAACTACTTGTTTTAGTGCTTACACATACTCTTTTTAACTTGTAAAAGTATCTACACTTCACCTTTTAATCAATTTTAGTCAAAGACAGCAAGGACTAAAAGAGATTAAAAAGTTTTCTATTAGGAACTAAAAACAAGTAGTTTTTAAGTGTAGGGGCACTTTTAAGGACCATGAATAGGGTAAACTTCTTAGGAAGTTGACACTTTCAAGGACCAATTTGCATAGACATGCACTTCCAAGGATCAAAGCAACATAAAGTTGTCACTCTCAGGGATCAAGTGTTATATTAACTCCCCATTTATTTCTTCTCTGTGGCCAATGCAGCATTCCATTTCTCTTAAGCGGTGGAGTGGGGTAGAATACACTTACCTTCACCTTATCAAGGTATAGTTCAGGGGCAATTATCTTCTTCTGATGAGACCAAATTGGCCCACTTGATGTTATTATGCCTTTTCCCAAGAGTGGCCCCATATCTTTGGACAGATAAGTTGGCTTCCCTAGATTCAAAGAGGTGTGCATGATGACATCCTTCACCATATCTATATCTGACACCATTAGCCACTGTATAGACCCAGAAGAAAACATGTATGTGGGACCTGCATATATGAAATCAAAATTTGGACATGAAAATGATGGCAATAGAATCATCTCAATCTGAAACCTTTCATTTAGTATTATTATGGCAACCCTTTCAAGCACTTCCTGAAAGATTCACTTTTTTTGGGGGGGTTTCTGTTTTTCTTTGGTGTCTTGCAAGTTTTCAATATGGCTTTGATTATTCCCAGTGAAAACTTGTCATTTGGACACCCCATTGAACCCATTCTCATAAAAAAAATTGCAACTTCGGTAAATATCTTGACCTTTTACATGAGAATTGTGAAAAAAAAAAAATGATTCTTTCAACCCTGTAGCCAAGAGGGCCTTTTGAACAAGTGAAAATATTCCAGAATCTGGCATGAAATGCATTTTTATGGAATCTGAAAAGGTTTCTTCTTACAGAACATTTCCATCAACTTTATCAGATACAGTTCACAAAAGACTCAAACTCAACCCAATCTTTAGCCTCAGCCTATATAGACTAGTCAATAAACTCAGAAAACATGAAAGAGCCCAAAATGTCAAGCATGCAAGTATATGCCTTTATTTTGCACTTAGAACAGTTCAACTTTATAATCAAAATCTCACCAAAAAAAAACAAACTTGTAAAAAGAAATTAAACTCACTGAAAAACAAACATCAGTTGCTAAGAACAGTGACTGTTGTGGATTCATTGCTCCAAACAAAAACCAAGGAATCTGCATGTTTCTGAGACATGCCAAAGTAACTAACTCACCATATTGGTTGATCCACTTTTGAATATGAGGGAAGAGAGTGAAAGGCCACTTGTGAGAAACAGAACCCTTTTCATCTTTCTCTTTAACTTCAGTAACTGATGCTGAATGAACTTGAAGCAAAATTTTCTTCATTTCTGGGATGTTACCAAAGTAGAAGTGAGGAGAAGGCCCTTTAATCCCCTGCTTCTGAACCTTTTCTCTCATTGATCTTGGCCTCAACACCAAAACATTTAACACATGCATGAACAACACCAAAACCACTCCCAACAAAACTTGCACAGTGTTCATCTCCATCACAAGAATCTTTTCTCCTCTCTCTTCCTTCTTTGCCTTTTTGTGTCAAACACACATCACAAAACAACAAACTCATCTATTTATAACTCCCAATAAAAAATATATAGTTACTTTAATCAGTTGCTATGAATAATTTAGTAAAAATAAAAAATTATATCATTGTGTTTTCAAAGTTAAAGAATTTATTAAACTTGTTATACAAGACATCAGATAAGATCAAACTCTAACTATTTTTTTTTTTCATTGGTTCCACAAGTTGGCCTGGTATATAATATTTCTCAAAATCTCTTTTAACTTTTGTTTTGATGATAAATCTTACTTTAAAGTTTTACATAAGCTTTTGTAAGTTCCACTATTAATTTTTTATAGTAAAAGAAAATTCAAAATAACTTTTTTTATCAGTTTAGAGATTTTGAGAATTGTCTTAGAATATTGTATCTTTCTTTGATGCAACATCTATATATAGTACATTTTATACTTAAAATATTTCTTGAAGATCTACTATAAAAAATACTCTAATAAATAACCAAATTAAATAAAATAATTAGTTAAATTTAATTAAGAGTTTATGGATATATATCTGAAAAGTAAAACCAATTTCTATTATAATTAAATTATAGTATTAACTTATCTAAAAAAACTTATATAAGTATATTACAAGAAAAAAAAATATAGTTTTGTTTTAGATATCATGTTAAATAAAATCTTTTGTTGCTACTATAAATATAAAACTTCATTTTACATAAAAAAATAGTGTTGACAACATTTATGATACTGTATATCAGTTTTACTTTTAAAAAAAATTAATAGAATGTTTTCAATTTTCAAGATAAAACTTGAACAGTCATGTCTAAAATTTGAATTTATTTATTTATTTATTTATTTTATAGGAAGATTATAAGAGTCCTTTCATTCTTTCGAAAAAAATAATAATTTTGGCATTCTCCTCAAAACCCACAATTTTTTCATGGAATTGTGAGCCAGGATTTATTGCTTCCAAAGGTCTCAAGCCATTTTCATTGGAAGATAACGCAACTTACAATATTGGATTAACAAATTATAATTGTGATAATAACTTGTGTTTATTATATGTATTTAACTTTTTTTATTTATATTTATGCATGATTTTTTTACTTGGTAAAAATTATTGTTAAAATATTTTAAATTATAGAAGTGGATTAGTGTTTACTATTTTTATGAATTTTATAGAGAAATGGAAGGTTGAAGTTACAAAAGAAGGCATTTTTGTTTTGGTTGGATTAGTAAATAGATTTATCAAGTAAGAACTCTGCACTAATTGCTATGTTATCTCTTCTTCCTTAGAAATAAGCTCACCCAATAAAATTACACTTTTTGGTAATAATTTTACGTTTTGAAGTCACTTTTTGCTGGAAAAGAAGAAAAACAAATATTTTGGGCTACTATAGTGAGAAGTTTAGGAGGAATTTCAACTTCAAATTATTCATTTTCCTTATTTTTTTTATTCTAAATATGATTTTAGAATTTGGTTATTAAGATTAAACAACTTAAGGATATAATATTTTATCTTTTTCATTTCATAACAATTGATCTTTATAGTAACTTTGTGCAAGAAATTGGGGGTTTTTTTTCTGTATTAAGGTTAATAAATTCACCTATAAGAAATTAGGATTTATTTGGTGTGAATATCAGAACCATAATGTGCAATGAATTCATAAAATCCTATTCCAATGAACCTTTTATATTGTTAACTATAATTTGTGAAAAATGATGCAAATTGTTAAATTTGAATCCTACTTTTTCTAGCATAGATTTACACACACATAAACCACAAATATTACAAAGCAGTTATACAATATATTTGTGAAAAATCACTTTTATCTTCAATCTTCACAATATATTTTTCATCTAGTAAAACTACAAAGACAATGCAATATCCATGTAAATCAAAAATATTACATATATGTCATATATTGTTTCGTTGTTAATTACTAAAATAACATTAGTAGAAGAAACTATTGACTTATTTTAACTAAAATAAAAACTAAATTAAGAAAAAAATTAAAAAACAATATTAAATAAAAATAAATATTAACACAAAAAAATAACTACCAAACCTTAATTATAGACTTATATAAAAGTATTGTTTCTTTCTTATACTTCCACTTACAATATTAATGTTTCTTTTCCACATGTGGAACAAAAGAACAAAACCTTCATATTTAACTTGTACAAGTCCAAATTAATTTTTCCCATTATCAAAATAAAACTCCAACATTTTTATATTATTATTATTATTATTATTATTATTCCTAAAAATGTAGAAAAAATTAAAAGGGTTGAAATTAAGCCAACTTCACTCCTAAGGGAAAAATCTATTGCTTCTTTTTTTAATCATAAATAATGTTATCCCCAATTCCATTTTAAGCCTTTATAAAGATAACTTTAAATCCTTCTTTACTTTTTTTATTAATCTTTTCCACTTACTAAATAGAATAATCTTAAATATTATTTTCATTTAATATTCTATTAAATAACCCTAAAAAATTAATAATGGAATATAAGACATAAAAATACTATGTTATTGAAATGAATTATATTGTTGGAATTAGTAACTAATATTACAAGAAAAAAGAAACACTTTGAAAACACCACATAATCACTTTCTTCTTCCTTCTTCTTCTCTCTTCTTTCTGTTAACACAAACATTAAAAGAAACAGAAACAGTTACAGAAACAGTTGAAGTGAAAGAAGAAGAAGAAGAAGAAAACGAAAGCGAAGTGGTTACGTTTTCCCTTATGTAATGCATCAAAAGAAATCCGAACTTCAGATCGGAAAAGAAAGCACCGCCGTCTCCTCCGATTTCAACCCTCTCCGCCACCATCCCAACCACCACCACCCTATCCCGAACCTAGCTCCCAACCTCAACCTCCAAACCCTAACCTCAACCCTCCGCTATAAAAGACCATCCCTCTTCAAATCCCCAACCCTTCACAGATTTCCAAAACCGTGACGCGCCACCGCTCCCTCCGCCGCCACCGCCACCTGGCTATCCTCCGTCCTCTCCCTCCGCCGCCGCCTACGCCTCTTCCTCTTCCTCTCCCTCCCATTCCTCTACTTCTTCGTCTCCCACCCTACAAACTCCATCCTCCTCGATTTCCTCTCCGCGTTCTTCTTCTCCGCCGCGCTCTTCTTCTCGCTCAGCCTCGCCCTGCCGCGAATCCCCTCCGTTCGCTTGTTCCTCAAGCCTGGGGCCCGGCCCTGCCTGCCGGAGTTTCGATTCTGCGTGGTTGCGTACCCGAACGGCGACGTTTACGAGGGGGAGTTGAGGGGAGGGAAGTGTTGTGGGAGTGGAGTGTACTACTACAGCATGAGTGGGAGGTATGAGGGGGATTGGGTGGAGGGGAAGTACGATGGGTGTGGGGTGGAGACGTGGGCGAGGGGGAGTAGGTACCGGGGGCAGTACCACCAGGGGCTCCGCCATGGGTTTGGGGTGTACCGGTTTTACACCGGCGATGTTTATGCCGGGCAGTGGGCCAGTGGGGAGAGCCATGGCTGTGGGGTGCACACGTGCGAGGATGGGAGCAGGTACGTGGGGGAGTTCAAGTGGGGCGTTAAGCATGGCCTTGGGCATTACCATTTTAGGTATGGAAATGGTTGTGTGTGTGTGTGTGTTTGATTGAAGTTATGTGCTTTATGGTTTATGGGGTTGGTTTAATTTATGAACAATTTTGTGCGAATGTTTTACTTGAGATCGCGTTAACTGGTTTTTTGATGTGATCGTGTGGATTGGGTAGTGTGAATTAGGACACGTGTGTGATTTAATGGTCTGTGGGAGTTGACTGATGTGTGTTGGCTTGGTTTCTTGGAAGTTGATTGTGGTGTTGCTGATTGAGGTTTGTTTGGTTTTGTGCTTTGTCTTTGACTCCTTAGGTTTGTGGATTATGGGAATTTCTTACTTCTAGGCAATGTTTTGATGGCTGTGTGTATGTTTGTTTTTGCTTTGTTGTTTAGCTGATGGTGTTTGGGCTTTGACAAATGGGTGAGGTTTTGTGAGTTACTTTGGCAGGAAGTGGACGTGTGAATGTTTTTATGAGATGCTTTTGTCAAAGTGTTGGTGCTTGATTTGGTTTTGTGATTCTCAGTTTATGACAAACTCTTCCTTCTGGAATGATGTTTGGTTCTCAACTGTCCATGTTGTTGTTTAGCTATTGATGGCCTTTGACAATTGACAATGGTGTGATGGTAGCTTTTATTGAATGTGTACTAATTGGATGCCCCTTTTGTTTTGATTTGTTGTGTGTGTGTCTCAAGCTTTTGAGTTACTTTGGCATGATATCGAGCTTGATTTGGTAATGTACTTTGTCGTCAGTTTTGTAGGCTTGTCGCCATTTCTTCAGACTGTAACCTTTTGCTGCTTTTGTGGGTTGTCTTAGGTTTTATTTTATAAAAAATGAAAGTTGGAATACCAGTAATATATTTTTACAGTTGAAAGCATTTGCATAGAGGATAAAGATATACAATTTGCTTCAGACATGGCTCCCGTTTTGTCAAAAATACCTCGTAGGCATTTGAAATTTACTTCGCTCAGGTCTTTTGTTAGTTGTGTGTACCTATTGGTAGCAATTGTGGAGCATTATATGTCATGCAGTGATTGCAAAGCAATTGCTTTAAGATCTTTTAGGTTGTTAATTTTTAGTGTATCTTTTTCCTGGAGTAAATTAAGTCATAAATAGACCTAGTACCAACAACATACTATGCTAATAATGATAGTTAATTCACCTGCATTGGCATTTGGCTTCCAATTGACTAGCTGTGTGGAAGTAGATAAGTGGGAGTTAAATATTGAAATCAAAGATAAGATGCACTAAGCATGAAGTTGGTCATTTGAATAGATGGCCTGAGACTGATACTGTTGGTTCAAAAGCACCTGTATCCACTTCAACCTGCCCCCTGGTCTCAAGGGGAAAGAAGAAGAAAGGAAGAGGGAGCTAAAAAGGAAACACCACTTCTTTGTGAAAGTAAAACTATACCACTATATCATAGAAAGCCACATTCATTTGTGGTGTCTGACTACTAATCTGATATAAAATATTAGTCTGAAAATCCTTCTCTCTTATTCTACTACATTTTTAGTTTTAAAGTGGTAAATATCTAGTGAGTAGCAAATTAGTAAGTATAAGTTTGTGGGGGAGATGAATCATAAAGTAGGTAAAACAAGCATGCTTTTTACTCTTACAGAGACCCATTGAAGCAATCATTTCTATCTTCACTGGATGAGTAAACCCAAATGGATTAGAAGGGTAAAGATTGTAGAATTATCAATTTCAGTAATGAAATAGAATGGGTGGATATCACTTGTGATAATTCATGTATTTGTTATCTTGTATGGTTTTGAGTAAAATAGTAGACATTTTCCATAGGAAGTAAAAGGAAAAGGAGGCGACATAAAGCTTTCTATGATATTGTTTGGGTTCATTTTCATTATCTTAGTGAATAATCTCTTATGTCCTTGTATAGAAGAAAGACCAATTCAAGGGAAGAGTGGAAAAACATTTTGAGGGAATACATTTTACCTTATTATTTTATATTCCTTTTTTATTCATTTGAATGAAAGATCATATAATTATCTATAAAGTAGACAGCAAGTATAAAATCTAAAATGCAGAAAAAACTGAAAAATTTAAAGTGTAAACATTATTTGTATGTATTCATGTTCTTAGTACTTATCTTTGTTATTGCTACTTTCAGTTCACAAGAGAAAGAGGTATCTACTCCCAAGGATAGAATCAGTTTCGAAGGTGCTTTATACCTCTCAAACTTTAAAACAATAGGGTATTCCATTATAATTACACGGCACATGTTTTGAAGAACACAATCTTAAGTTCCTTTTCAAGAAGCTAGTTCCACAACTTGGCCTTGTGATCTTCATATCACATAGCAATAATTCCAACTATTTGGATTTCATGTAGTTTAACTTCGCAAGCTGCTACAAGTGTGGTGTCTTTTCTTCTTCTCTCCCTCTCCCTACTTCCACTGAAGGAAATCGGTCAGTAAAAAACAAAAGGACTATTTGTTCTCTGATCAGTGCACTTTGTATTTTTGAGCATCCACAATCTGCATGGGTACCATTTGTTTTTAATTTTAAAATGGACTGCAGTTTCAAGTATCAGTGGGTAGGATCTTGGGCATGCATTTAATGAAATTTGGTACTCATTCCTGGGATGCATGAAATGCATTCTTCTGATTTTTCCTTGAATGTGGATTCCTCTCTTCTAAGGATCATTGGTGTTATCATTGAATTGAATTAAATGGGACTTTCTTCCATTTCTTTTTCTTTGCTCACCAGTAATAGTATTTTATTTTTGTTGTAACTAATTATTTCTGTTATTAGAAATGGGGATACATATGCTGGTGAATACTTTGCTGATAAGATGCATGGATATGGAGTATATAGTTTTGCCAATGGCCATTGTTATGAAGGATCCTGGCATGAAAATATAAGGCAAGGTATTGGAATGTATTCATTTAGAAATGGAGAAACCCAGTCTGGTCACTGGCAAAATGGAGTCATTGACATCCCCAGCACACAGAGTGCTACCTATCCTGTTTCTTGTGTTGGTGTGTATCATTCCAGAGTACTAAATGTAGTGCAGGTACACTCTACATTTGTGACTTAGTTTACCTTAATTTATTGTCTAATGTTCTTTCTCGTTTTATCATTAAAGAAAAAAGACACTGGCCTAGAATGATCAGTCTGGATGATTCAATTTTGATCGTTGGTGCTTTGCAATTTTATGACAATCGCAAATAATGTATCAGTCTTCTCTGAGTACATTACATTATCCTCTCCTGAGAGATGCTTAGACTACACTCCCTTCCCTTGAACATGTTAATAATTTTCAATATAAAAAACCTTTTAAACAATTGTGAACAATTATAAATGCACCTACCAATAATATTTTATCTTTCTTTATGACAGTTATTATCACTAGCAATTAGCTTTGAAAATCTATTATGAAATTTATTTTAGAAAGTAGAATGGAATTTTATATAGCGATATTATTGGCTGAGGTTTCATCTAAAATTTTTATTTTATATTCTAAGGTCATCAAATTGATAATGTCAATCATGTCGAGAATCTACATAAATTGAGAGTATAGTGGATTTGTGAGTTATTTCCTTACAATAGCTTTCATTGTTAATAATGTGTTTGTTTGTGAACAAACAGGAAGCAAGAAGAGCAGCTAGGAAGGCCTATGATGTGGCCAAGGTAGATGAAAGGGTGAATAGAGCAGTAGCAGCCGCTAACAGAGCAGCCAATGCAGCTAGAGTAGCTTCTGTCAAGGCTGTGCAAAATCAAATGCATCCTAATGTTAACTGCAAGAGCATCCCAATACCCATTGTGTGAGGCTATCAGCTGCAACTTTTGTTACAGTAGAGATCCACAAGGTTGTTGGAAGAGGTCGAAATTTTAAACTGAGCCATTAACACCGCGATCATCACCACAGGATGAGAGCAAGCAGATTTATTATCCTCTGTCATGAGTCTTGTATAGGGGGAGAAAGGGTGATGGCTTCCACCTGGTAAAAAACTACATATACATTTTTTTTTTCCCTTTGCCTACATCTTGTAAATTTATGTAGATGTAAGTGCCGGAGTGCGGATCAAACCTCAGTCCAGCTACCGTTGTAAGATGACTTTGCAAAATAAGGAGAGAAATATCTTGATATCTTTGCTTTATATGAGTTTGGAATACGATCTGTTTTTTGTTACCTTTTTAACTAGAGTTCTCCGTTGGTTAGATGAGGAATTGCCTTTTGTAATTTTAAATGGAAAAGATGAGTGTTTACAAATTACGACTATATTTTGTATCAATAATTCTGCATGGTGTAAGGGTTGAAAGCATGTTTGGCTTAAAAGTGTTTTGGGTGTGATGTTTTGCTTTTTCTACTCTAATGTCTGCACCTTTCATGATAACCGAAAACAATGCTCTTTATTGATTGGGTTGCATCTTTACTCATTGGGACTGGGAGAGCATGTAAGAAAAGCTGACTTAGTAACAACTCTGAACTGATTAGATCTGTGAAATTCATTTCTGTACTTTCCAATGCCTAGTGTCCATTTGGTTTGGGGTTGGTAGATGAATTGAATTGGAAAAAGTTGAGAAAGAAACTCAATTAGATCGAGTTATATTTTAGTCATTGGAAAGTGTTAGAATTGATTTTCTGTTAGTAGAAGAAAAGGGCCTGAAAAGAGATTTTTGGATGTCAGGTATTAGCAGTAATGAGTTGCTTTTTGCCAAACTACATTAAAAACAGACTAAAAAGTGTACGGTAATTTTTTTTGGTCAAGAATACAACTATATTGTTGCTTAGGTCTTGTATGATTAACTGATGTTAGTTGTGAATGATGTATGAATATTGTATCATTTCAAATACTTTATGTTTATTACATCTTTCTCTCTTTCCTTTTAAGGTATCAAATAACGTGTATACCAATCTTCATTGCTGTTGCTGATAATTGAATAGGTGGCAATATGTCTGAGATATCCCGATAATCATCTCTTCTCTTGTCACCTTCACGCCATCTCATCCACGTATGTTGCCATATTTTAACTTCTTTAGCTCCATCTTAATTTTACAATTACATCACTTTTGTCTACATTTGTTTGGATTGTGTAAAAGCTATTTTGAATAAAGTTGAACTTAAATTATGAACGTCATGAAGACAAGTTTTTAAACTTTAAATTAGTATGTTATTTGTACCTATGATCTTGAATCAATATAGCATGTCTTTTATATTCTTTCTCATTTTCTTTCTTTTTCATTGTTCGTTTGATGTGTGATTTTGGATAGAGGGCTAGATGAGAAATAATTGAAGTGTGAAATTGTTTTGCTTGGGAAAGGGGTAAGAAGAGAAAAAGAGTATTGACATGACTTAATGCTAAAAAAAATCCTTGTCTCTTTATTTCCCACTTCTCTTTATTCAAATAACTTAAAAATCTTTTTTTTTATTTTACTATTATCTCTTAATTGTATTTATTTCTTATCCAATTCTTTATTTTTTTCACTCGAATATCAAAGATTTGTAGTGTATTGGATTGTTAACTACCAAAGCTTCATGTACATGTATAAAGATTGAGAGAGAAAAAATTGAGATGAAGTGCAGAGAAATAAAATAATTATTTTATTCTTTATTTTATGGTTATGACAATAAAAAGATCACTTTCATTGCATAGTTCTCTATTAGAACATAATATCAAATGAACTTTGTCTTATTTCTTATTAATTTGAATTAAATGTTGTGCATGAGCAAATACTTTGAGATTTAATGCACTTACACGTTCTTTTTCACATGGTTTATTCTATATATGACCAAGTTTTATTCTTTAAGTTAGTATCATTAATATATTTTAATTAGCATAGTTTTTTAATTCTGTTAATTGTGGCTATTTGCAACAATGCTGCGAAATTTGTGGTAGTTACTTGTTAAACGTAAGAACATTTCTAATACGGACGAAATTTCGGGTTTATATTGAAATTTTGTATTTGGAAAGAACTTTTTTGGATTAATTTTATTTTTTTATCTTTCTTTCTAAAAGGATTTATGAAAATTAGTCCATCGTATAAAAAAAATATTATATTTTCTCAAACTTAAAATACTATAGTTAAAAGAGTAAAGTGTAGACGAATAAAAGGAAAACATTAATATTTAAACCTAATTTATTACACCCAAGAGAATGAGCGTGAAGGCAAGAAAAAAAACTTATACAATACTAGCGGTACATAAGGTATTTTTAATGTGTTTGGTCTGCGATTTTATTTATTATATCAAAGTTAATTAAAAGTATTATATATTAAATCATATTGCCAAAAAAAGTTAATTATGGTGTTAAGTATTCTAAACATATACAAAGGGATACGGAACATACTACACTACAAAAACAAACTTAACCAATGCCATGTTCCTCAAGCACAGAACTTACAAATCCTCTCAATGCACTTCTTTAACAGTTCTATTACGTGAAATTCGTGCAAATGTGACTAAATCCTGTTTGAAAGAGTTAAAGGGTCTAATGGTTAGACTCCTCTATATCACAATGTTGGCTCTCAAGAGCTTAGCTCAGAATAACAGACATAATGAGTGCATTATATAGGATAACATAACAAAAAGTAAAAACTGCAAATTCATTCACCATCCAATGACGCGATACTACAAAACTAAATAGCATTCCTGAATGATAAATAGCAAGTTACTGATATTCTTAACAAAGACCAGCCAAAATTGTACTCTCAGATAAAAGAAGTATGATAGTTTAAAATAAGCAGCAAAATTTATGCATTAAAACCAATGAAAAGTGTAAACTGCGTTTAACTCTCAGTCTGCTCCCTCAGCCTTCGAATGGTGCTTCGGACAGTCACAGCACTGGCAGTACTGTCAACAAGAAAAATGGACAAACAAAATAAGTTTATCTACCATACAACAAGAAATAATTACAAGTAGAAGAAGATTCTTACTTCAATGTGTAAGCACCTCCAGCCTTCACTTTTCCACAGTCCTTGCATCCCCAAATGCCCACAGCCTTCCTCTTAACAGCGTACTAAAAACAAACATATCAAATAGTGATCGTAAGCCGTAGTCAAGAATATTGATTATCATGACAATGTAAGGGTTTTATCAATGGCATATGGCAACTATATAAGCACACCAATTGCAGCCCGCAGCACAAACATCGCAGGACTCTCTTACAAATTGCAATTGGCAGTTCGAAAAATCTTCTCAATGGCACCTATACTTAACAATGGTAATGTACACTAACCCAGTACCAACAAAACTTAATTCTAAGAGGTTTAGCTCCAAAAGATTAGACTCTGAATTGGTGATATGGGCTTGGATTATACTTTAAATAATCAAAATCTAGTTCTATATTTTGTACTCATTTAAAACGTGTAATTTTTTCAAACAGTTTACCTATTAATAAAAAAAAAGTAAACTCGATGGATATAATTTATATAACATTGTACATTGCAAAATATACTATTGTTACAATTCTACGCTTCTTCAATTCCACATTCTAGCTGAACATTGCGTTACAATGTAACATGTTCACCGGGCCTCATCAAGTACACTGTATTGTCTTAGTCAGGTTTGGATCGAATCTCATTAATGTAAATACCAAAATTTTGGGTTAGTACTAACAAAAAAAAAAATATCATCATTCAAACAACCCTAATCAAAGGAAAACACAAAATACATTATTAAAATGATTAAGGAACATACCTTTCCACAGAACTCACAGAAGAATTTACTGTGCTGACTAACTTCCATCTTCTTGATTTGCTTCCTTAAACTAGCACCATATCGGGTGCCTGAAATTTGACAACACAACCATAAATCATCACCTCACTTTGGAACATTCATAATATTCCTAAAGTGAACTTGTCCCTAACAAATAAACCAGTATATATATACAAAATAAAATAAAAACTTGATTTATTCTCAACCTTAAACCCTAAATTAAACTTGATTTATCATTCAAAATTCACTTTATAATACCTTCATTGCTACATGCCAAATAAACCTTAAACCCTAAATTAAACACTGCCAACATTCAACAACGATCGAAACCGAACACGTACCGTATTTTCCAACAATACCGGCCTTCTTGGTTCGCTTGGTCTGTTCCAACGCACAAAAACACGAATCATGTTAAAATTTGGGATTAGAACAAAACTTAGGGTTTCAAAAACGCAGTAGCAGGTAAAAGAGAGAGAAAGAAAGTACCATTTTCGGATGCTGTGAAAAGCGAAGAGAGAAGAAGTTGCAAGGTTTAGGTGAGAGGCGATTCTGAGAAATTAGGGTTTGAAGATAATATCAACACGTTTTAGGGCTGCCCTAATGGGCCTATACCAACTGGACCCATGTTTTAAGCCCGGTCTAGTTCAGCTTGTCCAAAACACTAAAAATTTAAATGCTATTTTTGTCTTTTTAATAATAAATAAATAAATGAGATTCTTCCGAATTAGATTTATATTAAATAAGTATTTTTTTAATGTATAAAATATAATAATATTAAAAAAATTACAATGAATAAATATCTTCAAAATTATAAATTATATTTTTCATTTATATTAAACAGTTTAAACGGTTATGTAAGACCATTTATAACGAAAATTGGTCATTTATATAAAAAAAAGTATTGAAATTCAGTTTATAATTCGAGATCAATAATTATAAGTTACAAAATTTATACAATTAATTACATAAAGTATATAACGGAATGCTAATTTTACATTATTGGAAATTCTCTTTCATAATTATAAGTGTTTAAAATATACATAAAAGTGAGCAAATAAATAATGGAAAATAAAGTAGGAGACATAAAGTGTTGAGTTGTATCTGATATGGGTAATGCTAGCAAAAACACATCAGTTTTCGCTTATATGTGTCTACATTTTTATTGAAAAAGTATAATTTACAAATATAAAAATAAATGAATTTGTAAAAAAATGAAAATTAATTAGTTATTATTTAAGTTAAGAGGCTGTGTTGTTCTTTTTAACAAAATCATAAGTCTATATATCAACAAGTTAAAATTACATTTATAGCTTCTAATTAGATATAAGACTATATTAGAAAGTTGTTGATAATGTGCTCGTATCATTTTTCTCATGGAATATGATAAAATGAGAAAGATTAAAAAAAATGGTAAATAATTATGCATAATGTACTTTTTCATTATGTCATTTGTATTAGATGAAACTGTTATGAAATAATTATCATTGAAAAGATATATAATATTATTATAATAACTTCAAATAATCAAGTTAGTTAATTATATTAAATACAGATAACTAAAAAAATATTTTTTTATGAGTTATATAACTTTTTTTCTTATTTTACAACTTAAACACATGACAGTAAATCTCTTTTCATATTTTGGTTCTGATTGTTCTGTTCATTAAGTTGGGAAAAAATGAGAATAGCACAAACATTTTTCCTTCATGGGACAGTCAAACCCTCCTCATATTTTGGCTCTGAGAATGATAGTTCTGCTAATTGAGTTGGAAAGAAACGAAAATAGCGTCAACATTTTTCCTTTGTATTTGACCCCTCAACGATTGAAGAATTTATGGAATCAATAAATAAAAACAAGAAACAAAAAATACAAGAAATAAGAAAACGAATGCGAAGCAGAAGCCGAGCAAGTTTTCAACCTGCTCTGATGCCATATTGAGAACAAATCTTGGAGGAAATCATGGTGTGATCTTGGATGAGAATCTGCAATAAGAAAACCATAAATGAAAAAACATGATTAACATAATGAAGGAGGTGTGTAGATAAATCACAGTAATGAAAGTGTGTAAAAGAAGCACTATAAAAGTAAATCAGAGACACCTGTATGAAAGTCCTATTCATTCTTTATCTAAAGGAACACAATACAAAATTTGTAGTCTCCTCTTTTTATGATAAAAGGGATATGGGTATATAACAAAATATAAAACAAAAAGTTGATATAAAAAAAAACTTGCCTATACAAATAGGTGAAAACCAATATATGAAGAATTGACAAGGTGAGAATTTTAATTAAGGACAACTTAGTAAAAAGAGGTGTCTAAGTGGGATGTAAAAATTATGTATTGTGTGGACAATATGAAAAGAAATAAATAGGAACCTCTTTTTTGCAGGGGTGGCTCAAGGCCCAAACAGGTAAAACAATCCCTTAGGCCTAAAAAAAAATTAATACTCATATTTAGTATAAAATAAAATAAAAATATTTAATTTGAAAATTATATTAACCCAAATTTTAATTCAAAATTTAAATATCTTAACTGACTTTAAGTTTAGTGCTATAAATATTATTTAAGGACTTTAATTTTATATTGGTACTATAAATACTATTTAAAGAATAATATTCTTATAATAAATTAATAATATTAAAAAAAATTGAACAATCAAGGAATCTTATGTATCAACTTTCTAATTTTTGTCTATCCCTTTCCTATATTCCAACAGATTGATATAATAGTTTGATATCATCTATTTATATATCTTTTCATTATCTAACTTTTCCACTTCTCTCATTTTTTCTTCACTTATCTTCTTTCTTCCTCCTATGTCTCTTTGTTCCTTCCATGATATTATTTCAACTTGTTTCCAATTTCCAATTTGTTGCATCATTTTATATTGTGCATTTATGTGCATTTTGATTCTCAAACTCATGATAATATCTCTAATTCTCAAACTCATTATAACGAAAATGAAATTGTAAGACAAAATGATTCTAATATTAAAAATATATACGATCCAAGTCAATGGGAGGATATTGATACAAAATTGAGAGACTTATTAGTAAAAAATACCCTATTAGGATAACTGATATAGATTTTTCAAAAGATAAATACTCAAGACACTTTTTTGTATCACATTACATCCAAAAATTGTTTAATGGGGAGAAACATGAAAGAAAGAAGACTCATTTAGATTTAGATAGAGTATTCCGTTTTTGTTGTAAATTGTTTAATGTTATTGATAATACTAGTAAACTAGGTAACAAAGGTAGTAGAGATTGGAGAAATCTTAGTGTTAAGTTAGTTTTTGTTGTAAATTGTTTAATGTTATTGATAGTACTAGTAAACTAGGTAACAAAGGTAGTAGAGATTGGAGAAATCTTAGTGCTAAGTTAAAGAGCCATGAAATAAGTGATGAACACATAATTAATATGAATGCATGGATTGATCTGGAAATGAGATTGATAAAACAATAGATAAATATGCTCAAGAACAAATAAATAAAGATAAAGAACACTGGAGAAAGGTGTTGTTAAGAATTATTGTTGTTATTAAAACCCTTGGTAAAAATAACTTAGCTTTGTGTAAAAATTGAGAAGATCTACCAATGAAAACTTTTTAAGTTTGATATAAATGGTTGTTGAATTTGATCCAATTATGCAAGAACATATTCATTAAATTAAATGATGAATTTCATAACATAATATACAAATGAGTTGATAAATTTGTTAGCAAGTGAAATAAAAACAAAAAATTATAAAAAAAATTATGAATGCAAAATATTATTCAATCATATTGTACTCTATATTGTACTCCATGTATAAGTTATCAAGAACAAATGTCTTTTTGTATTAGGATGTGTGGATATTTCATCCAATCCAATACAAGTTAATGAATATTTTTTAGAATTTTTAAAAGTAAATGATACAAGTGGAAAATTTCTTTTTAATGTTATTATAGATGAACTGAAAGTCCTTAGACTTGATATTAATGGCCTTAGGACAAGGATATGACAATGGGTCAAATATGAAAGGAAAATATCAAGGTGTACCAAAAAGATTTCTTGATATTAATCCTAAAGCATTTTATACTCCATGTGGTTGTCATAGTTTAAACTTAGTACTTTTGTGACATGACAAACTATTGTCCTAAAGCTACATCTTTCTTGATGACTTAGATTTATTTTTAGAATTAAATATCTTAAAGGAGATTATAGGATTGGAAAATGATAAACCAATTGATATTTTTAATTATATAAAAAGAATAAATTCTTTTCCAAATGTATATATAACATATAAAATAATGTTAACAATTTCAATATCAATTGCTTCAGCTGAAAGGAGTTTTTTAAAACTTAAACTAATAAAATCTTATTCAAGATAAAAAAATGTCTCAACAAAGGTTAAATGAGTTAGTTTTATTGTCTATTGAAAAATATTTTTTAAATGAAATTAATTATGATAATTTAATAGATAATTTTACATCATAAAAAGCTTGAAAAATAAATTTTAGATAAAAATATCATAATTTCAATTATTTTATTAATTTAGAAAATACCTCATTTTTTTAATTCGCCTTAGTCCTCCAAATGCCTTGAGCCACCACTACTTCTTTGCATATAGTGTGATAGTCAAGGTGTTGGATAAGTGTTATATATGGATGAAGATCGAGTTTTGTCTTCCAAATACACTTAAGGAACAATTCATGCAATTATCATAGTTGTGACTTGGGCAAATAGATAATAAGATTTAGAAGATGATGTGAGTGGTTGTCATGTGTGAAATATAAAACAAAAGAAATTGAGTAATCTTTGACAATAATATATTAGATATAAGTGAAGTATTTAGTTATGCTGAACAAAAAGGCTTATCTCTAGATTATATATTTTTTGTGAAAGTTTAGCTTGTCTTTTTTGGAGTGGTGCATGAATATAATTAAGTGTGTTAAATTGCCTTCACAAACAAGTGGATGTTATTTTGAGTAGGCTTTCATGTAAGGTGTAAATGAAAATAAGTGATGCTTTTATTTATAAAAAGGGTGGACTAATGGTATGGAAAGAATATATCAATGAAACCTAGTAATGTATAGAACAAGGAGTAATCTTAGTGGTCAAAGTGGGAGGTTTGAGGGCTTAAGGGTTTTTGCAAGCAATATGTTAGGTGTTGAATATGGGTGATGTGTAGATTTTAACCGTTAACTCCATTACTTTTGGGCTGTTTTGGCTATATGGGCTGTTTTGGCTATATGTGTTTGGGTTGAGTCACATTATCGAGTTTTGTTGCAAGATAATTAATCTGTTTTGTTATGTTGGTTAAGATGTTATGAGCATTATAAGTAGTTGTTAGATGGTTGGAGTGACAATCATTGGTAAGGGAGATGAGTAACTATTGTATCTTGTTATAAAATATTTGTATATAATATATGTTGAATATTTTGATATTACCTTTTTATTTGTTCAGCAAGGAATGACTACTATTACAATATTACAGACTTAAAAATTTAAAACTAACAAAAGACAAAATTTTGAGAAATAAGTGAACTTTTGTATGAGAGAAAAAATGATATTAAAGAAATACATCCATCAATTTGATTTAGAAACCACCTAATATCTTTTTCATATCTTTCTTGACTATTGCTATTACGAATACACTTGATAATGTATATTCCAAAGTTTCAAGCATAATATTAGAAAATATAAAATAAAGAAAAACATTAATATAATACTTAACTTTTATCAATACAATACAATATTTTTAATTAGAAAGGAAATCAATTTGAGATACATTTAATTTTAATAATTTTCATAATAAAGTTAAACAAAATGTATTGTGATGGTAAAAAATTTCAAAAACTTTTCATACTTTGTTTACATATAATTATCACATGTAGACACATTTAATGTAATTAGAACATATACATCAATCTAATTTACAAATTGGAAGAAATTTTAATATTGCATAATATATTGTTTATAGAATTAAGATAGGATGACTATTGATCAGCATGGAAGATAAAAATATATGTAGACTAAACCCTAAACTATATAAGTAAATTTAGAATCTAAATAAACATACAATAAGATTGTCAAGTCTCATTCCTATTTTAATACATCTAGACACACTAAAAAAATATCCCAACAATTCTCAAACTTACATATTAAGCTAAAACCACAAAAAAATTGCTATATTTAATATTTTTATTATACTATTGACTATGAATAAAATTTTTATTTTTATTTCAATTCGTTAACATTGTTTACAAGTCATTATAAAGAGAATATGAACCGATATTGTTAGATTCATTTAAATAACCTAACTGACGCTGTTGTCATAAAATTATTTTTATTCTTCCAATATAAAGACATTATTTACAAGCTTTTGCAAAAGAATATAAATCCATAAAGGATAACTATTATATTAAATGACATAAATAATACAAAAAAATAATCAAGTAAGAAAAAATAATTCTACCACAATTATTGAAAAAGACCAACATCATAAAACCCTTAATTTTTTTTCAAGTGTTTAAAAACAATAACATTATAAACAGTAGTGGAAACATAGGGTTTACATGTACAATTTCTTATGATCATAAATTAAAACTAATAACTAATGGCAATATACTTACATTTTATCTTTTACAGTACCAGATTTAATTTTAGTTATATAATTAAAGATAAAGTAAGTAATTTATTACAGATAAATTATTGTAAACAAAAATAAATTAAGAAAAAATGTGGGCACAAAGGTGAAAACCATTGTGAATTGTTTCGGTGTGGGCTTATCCAATTACTGTAGCTCTTACCATACCCTAATTTTTCTTTCTTCAAATCGCGCGCGCTTCTCACTTCTACTCTCCTTCTCCGACCACCTCGCCGGAAATTCCCCGGCGGCGTTCCCTTTCGCCGCAGATTCTCTCTCTACTGAAACCCTAGAGTGAGAAAATTCGTAAACCTTAAATTCCAAAACCCTAATTCTCCTGTCGAGTTTGTAGCCAGTCACAGCCATGTATGGCGGTGGTGAGTATCCAAACCTATTCTCCTTATTCTCGTTCTCGTTCTCCTTCTGAGGTGCGAACTCAATTTTCTTCATTTTGTTGATTCCACAGATGAAGTATCAGCTATAGTAATTGACTTGGGTTCACACACATGTAAAGCTGGTTACGCCGGTGAAGATGCTCCCAAGGCTGTATTTCCGTCTGTAAGTGTTTTCGCTCCGCTTTTTACTTTTCTGAAGTTTCGGATTTGTTATTTGTTTACTGTTTCTATAGGTGAAATTGTTTCCATTTTGTTTTGTTTTGTTGGTAGAGTATTGAATTTTGTTATGCTTTGAGTTAATAATAAAGTGGACGCTGGCATTTTTGTGTGGTGATAGGGTACTACTGCTTTACGTGTGGTTGGGTGCATTTATTATTTGTAGTTTGAGTGGAAGGTATCTGGAAAATTGATGGGTAGTTTGATTGTTGATAATGATTTGGTGGTTGTCTTGCTGTGTGTGAATTTAGGTTGTTGGAGCAATTGATCAAATGGATGTTGATGAAGCAGATGATGATGCCGAGAAGAACTCTGCCTCAGTTGGGGAATCAAAGAATAATCTTAGAAATGCTGACTCTGACAAGGCCAAGGGAAAGAGGAAATTGTTTGTAGGATCACAGTCCTTGGGGTACCGTAGAGATCATATGGAGGTAACCCTTTTGTAACGGCTTTCTTGATCTGATTAGGGTTAGTAATTTATTTTGAATAATGAATAGTTGTAGTTATTTATATTTTTGTGTTGGCAGGTGCTGTCTCCATTTAAGGATGGAATTGTAGCTGACTGGGATATTGTTGATAGCATATGGGATCATGCCTTCAGGTCAATACTGATTTTCTGAACTGTTTGAGATATGTATTCTAGGATTGTTGTTTTCCTTTCTGCATTTGATTATTTTATGGCAGATATGGTTGGAATTTGATACAGTTCATGTGATTCCTTTTTTTTGATTGTTTGATGATCCTCTCAAAAGCAATGCTCCAAAGAATAGTTGATCTGTTACCTATATCTAAAGCACTTAAATACACGAGAAATCTCGGTATTAATGGTGGCTAATAAATGGTTGATAGGAATGAAGATTCTTTTCCAAACATTGATGGTCCATACCTTAAATATTTATCATAGTTTTACTTTATATTGGCTGTTCAAGGCCTCACTCAGCCCTTCTCTTTCATGTACGGATTGACAACACTACATGAACACAGGGATAGTTAGCTAGCGTCAAGTTGGGAGGTTAAACTTGGGGATCACATCACACCGCAAGTTGCACATGTTAGGTGTTTTGGATCTGGCTTAGAAAATAATGGGAGAAATTGAAGGGAGTAATGCATATGAATCAAACTGAGTGAAGTAAACACATAGCTAATTCAAGGGCACATTCGAACTAAAAGAGAAATTCTACCAAATAGCTATATGATCAATGATGCTTTGTATGGTAATGAATGCTGGACAACAAATGGCAAAAGAGAATTGATAAATATACCAGAGATGATAATGCTGAGATGGATGAGTGAATAAGCAAAGAAAGGAAAGATAGAATCATGAACAAAGATATATGAGAAAGAGTTGGAGTAGTACTGTTTTGGAGAAGAGAAGATAACAAAAAACTCACATAATAGTGATTTGGCCATGTAAGAAGGTCAACAAAGGTTCAAACAAGAAAAATTGATCAAATTGAAGTTAGTGCAATGAGAAGGGTAGAGGAACCATCAAAAAAAGGTTACACAAATGGATTTGTTGAAAACATTGATTTGATTATATCTCTATATATTGTTTGAACCATGTAAGCAAAGTGCATGCTTGGATGGGATTTTTTTTAAGGATCATCATCTGATTGATAGAAAAAAGATGTTTTTATCACCAAGTGTTGGATCAAACACTTACAATTATACCAAAAACTATAGCTAATAGTTAAGAAACAACTTTTTATACTTAAAAGTGTAGTAGTTCAAGTGTTACGATTCGATTGTGATTTGACCCATTTGACCCTTGTCACGGGACAATTTATGCACCCTGCAACAATTTCCTCTAGTAATTGCCTTGCTACGAATCAAACTCTTCTATTGTGGCTTAGCTTACCTAATGTTTGCTATATGAGACAATTGGTGCAATGATCTCTCCCTAAACAATTGCCCAACTAAGAATTAAACTCATGTTGGATCCAGTGCTTATCATTATACCAAAGCTACGACTAATAGTTAGGGTGTGACTCTTTATACTTAACTTAAGAGCGTAATAGGATAAACACTACTATTCGATTATGAGTTAATTCACTTGCCTTTTGTCATGGAACAATTGATGCATCTTGCAACACTAATATATTATATTCTTTTTGTAAGTTCTTTTTGTAGTCTAATTTTGTCAATATATTGTATTTTTTATTTTTATTATTACATATTTCATATACCTTAGGAATTATTTTGTTTGTCACTGGCTGCACATTCTTTTTCTAGTAGAGAATGTCTATTCACCGGGCATGCTTTCTGTTTTTGTTAGGGAGTGCCTATTGATTGATCCTAAAGAGCATCCTATGCTCCTTGCAGAGCCTTCTTCAAACTCTCAACAGCAGAGAGAAAGGTATTCTGATTATAATTTATTGTCTAGAATTATGAGCTCATCTTAAAGTGTCAGTATGTATAATTTGAATTTTATTGTTGCAGGACAGCAGAGCTTATGTTTGAGAAGTACAAAGCACCTGCATTGTTTTTGGCGAAGAATGCTGTTAGTGCTTCGTTGACCTATACTTCATAAAATAATATGTTATGTAGTGAGAATGAAAAGGTACTGAAAGTTTATTCCTTGTGTTCACATACAGGTTTTGACTTCCTTTGCATCAGGGCGTGCTACTTCTTTAGTTGTTGACGGGTAAGAGATCATGAGGTTACTCAATGGTAGTTTTGTTCTTGTTCTGCGGTAGTATCATTGTGAACAATGGTGTTTTCCTTAATTTCCATATAACAATTGCTCTCCTTTAAAAATATTATATATGGAAGGCCTAAGTTAGATTTGTCCTTGTCTTGTTTAACTAGAACTTACATGGCTTGCTTTTACCATGTATAGTATGAGAAAAGTAGGAATTTGGAATTAGAGAACAAATAGTGGAGATCAAGCTCCTAAAAAGTAGAGATAGATCAAAGAAAGAAAATAATGGGGAATTCTGTAGATACACAGAATATTTCACTCCCACCTCAAATTCTTGCTACCTTTCTCATTTTTTTGCTAGTTCTTCCAGATTCTTTCCTATCTTTATTCTTCGAACCTACTCTTTTTACACACTCAATGCCATGCAATCAGTCTCAGACTGGGTTGTTACAATCATTTACAGTTGAAATTCTTCTTCAGCCTGTGTTCTCTTATACTTGGTTGAAGCAGTAGTCATATACTTTCGCTTTTGTAGCAAGATAAAGAAAGTTTCATTCATGTACGTGAAATCACTGAATCAAAAGAGTCGACAATTAAGGTTTTTCTTATTCTAAAACATTGTTAAATAAACAAGTATCCTGCGACCCTAAGTTGAGAAATAACAATTCGAAAGCTTATCTGTTATGTATGTTAACATGCCTAAGATTGTTGTTTTCCTGCTCAACAATTTTAAAGTAGTCATTTGGGTTTGGTGACAAGCAATGAGACTTTGTCAATATTTCATTCAAAAAAGTGGAATGGGTTAGCACCATATTGGAGGAGACAACGTAGGAGGCTGATAATGATGAAAGTTGAATTCCTACTATATGAGTCAAAGCAATGCATTGGGTGGACTAAATTGAAAAACTTTAAGCATATTAGTTCGAGAATTCACTTGAGAAAATTAAAAGGGGAGTTAGAAATTATACAACTTTTAAAGCTCAATAATTCTATATTTATTATTACTTCTAATATGTTACACGAACATGCCAGAAACATAATATTTTATTCATTATTCCATTGTTTTCAGTGGTGGAGGGTCAACTACAATTGCACCAGTACACGATGGTTATGTTCTTCAGAAGGTATTCCTTATTATTGAATCCAATTGACATTGAAATTTCAATATTTAGTTTTGTTATCCAATTTATTAAATTTGACTAGAAGAACCTGCATTGATCCAATTTACTGTATGCACCACTCTGTAGAAAGGTTTTAAGGCTTAACGGATGAAGTGGATACTTGAAAAGCATCTCCTAACTCAACATGGGTTATGGATAAATTTGAAATGATGTTTTATTTGATTAACAATGCGAAATATACATCAAATGTATGAAAGGGAATCTTAAAAAAATAAACTGGTGCTCTTATATATTGGCCATAATCTATATATTATTACTCAGTCATTAGATTGTGTTTTACGAAACTACAACTAGTATTGAAACTGTAAGAGAGAAAGACTATGGATATGTGAGGTACTATTGCTTGCCTAGGTATTTTATAAACTAATACTTTTTGCATAATGTCTGCCATTCTATTATGTGTGTGTCACATATACACACATTTCAAATTAATAATATAAGGTCTCATTGTACTCGATTTTATATTTGAGATTTTGCTAATACTATGGGTCTTTTTGTCTGCTCATATCTCTACTTTGTTTACAACATAAGGCTGTGGCAACCTCTCCAATTGGAGGAGAATTTCTTACAGATTGCTTGATGAAAAGCTTGGAAAGCAAGGGTATTACGGTAGGTGACAAACATTACTTATTATATTTGCCAATTATCATATAAAATAAAGATGCTCTGACTTATCTGCCTGAGATTTTCCCGTTTTTTGTCTCAGTTGAAACCGCGTTATTCCTTTAGGAGAAAGGAAATACGCCCTGGAGAGTTTCAGGTATGATGATCCTAATGACTTCTTAGTAACATTTTTTTCTATTCAATTTGTTTGCAATGTGATGGGTCCAGATTTTTTTTCCTGTTGTTTTCTTTAAAATTTGAACATGGGGAGGATGAGTTCCATCCCTTGGGTATTATATGTACTGCTTGTGCCTCAAGGAGTTCTGGATGGTTGCAATATGGTTTTTCTCCTCTCTTTTAATTGAGTGTTCTCCTTGAACTGTTTTCAGTTATGGATAGTATACTGCTGGTAGTGATCTGAACTGAATAATTTGCCTCTTGTTTAATCTACTAGCATTTGGACATTGTATTAAATGTTTGTACAAATTAGAAAATTAATTTTAATTTTAAACTTAAGGTATAAAAGAGGGAGTTGTAGTTATCTTACATCGTTTATTTTAGTGTTAGCTTTTTAGGTATATAATTATGGATCAGAACAACGAAGAGTGAGTTGTAGTTATCTTACATCGTTTATTTCAGTTACATTATAACATTGCATCTGTTGTTATTTCAATTAATATTTAAAAGTACTTATAGAACATTTGGGGCAAATGACAGTGAGCAAAATTCCCTGTTGTTTTTACTTTATTAGCACCACAACTTAGTTTTTTGCACGTACCTTTGTATATGTTTTCAACGGCAATTGTATGCATAAATGATTATTATTTCTTATTATTATTTTTTCCTGAACTTCGTAGACGGTAGATCTTGGTTTTCCAAATACAACCGAAAGCTACAAACTCTATTCGCAGGTCTGTGAATGGCGATGTAATATCTCATAACTTTCTGCATTTTCTTTATCTGATGTCTGTTCTCTCATGGCAGAGGGTGATTGCTAGTGATATCAAGGAATGTGTGTGCCGTGCTCCCGATACTCCTTATGATGGTTTGTTTATCTCTTGTTGTCACCTTGTATAATGTTTTGAATATTACTGGAACTTGCCCTTGATTGAATCGTATTGTTCCTGTGTTTTATTTTGTTCTTTGATGGCATGTGGAAAAGGTTCCTAGTTTTTATTGTGGCATTCTTTTATTTGCTTTGCCCTCCTTTCTGTGTGTACACCTCTTAGATAACTTGATATGCGACACCTCTTGTGATGTAATTTGTTCAACTTGATGTATGTGCTTTCACTTAGGCCATACATGATATTTTTTCAATCATCTGGTTTAGTGATAAACTTTTTGTACCAGTTGTCAGTCCCTTATAGCTCTATAAGATGCTTTTACCTTGGTTCCAATGGAATTGCAGTTTCTGTACATTAAAACTATATTTTTCCCTTCATTTGACAGAGAGTGCATATTCAAACATCCCAATGACCTCATACGAGCTTCCTGATGGCCAGTAAGTCAGTGCTATTTTTGTTACTTGAAACATGGATGAGGATGGAATGAAATTTTTTTTATCTTCAAAATATCTTCTTTCATTTAATGTGCTACTATTTGTACTTCATAGCCTCATTGCTGCTTCTGTTTTTTAGTGTAACTTTTTGTCTATTGTTTGTTTATGATGTGTTTATTTTTATCATGAAGGACAATTGAAATTGGAGCTGACAGATTTAAGATTCCAGATGTTCTTTTCAATCCGTCCCTGGTTCAGGTATGTGGCTTGCATGCATAGATGTAATTAGTTTGTCTTGTTCATTTAATATAAAACATATATGATATTTCATGTTCTTAGAAATATCCCAAGGCTTTCTTGCAGTAGTTAAAGGAAAAAACCCTTAATGTACTAAGGACTTGAAGCACCTAGAGGTGAGGTGCCAAAAGGCACGTCCCACTGAAGATTGTTGTTAAGAATTGAATGAAAACAACTTTATCAAATTGTTAATCTGAATGTATGGTGACATTAATGAGTAATACGATTCTTGTTCAATAACTTGCAATGTTAATAAAAAAATTACATAACTCAGTATATAACTTCGATCTGCAATATAAACATAAAAATAAATAATGATTCAAGCCATATTAATTTTGAAAAAGAAATAATTCAAGGACATAATTGTCAATACACCTAGCAATGCCCTATATGTGTAAATCTTTTCATTTCGGATATGTGCTGTAAAAAGCAGTTTTAAAAATTTTTAACACAATTTTCTCCCTCTCTTCCCCTTTTGCCACGACGAAATCTTCTGGCTGGTGGTCGTTTATTTTGGACGTTTTGTCTGGTCCATTTTTTGTTGTGCTTCTATTTTGTTCTGCAGTTCTTTAACATATTTCTGTTCTTCCCTTATGTTTACTATTTTTCTTATTGTGTCAATGGTAAGTACAGTCAATTCCTGGCATGGAGAGCTTTGCTGAAATTGCTCCTTCAGTTCGTGGCCTTCCTCAAATGGTAATTTATTAAACTTAATGTGTATTTTTTTGAAGTACTTGATTTGCTTTTGCTGATTGGTTTACCATTTTGTAGGTCATTGAAAGCATTAACAAGTGTGATGTAGACATTCGAAGAGAGTTGTTTAGTAGTATACTGGTAAAGTTCATTTACATTTTATTTCTTTTTCTTTTACTGTGTGTACACACACACGCACACTCATACTCAAGTAGTTCTTGTTTAGTTTTCCAAGTTCACTTTTGGTGTAACAATAGATACAGGGGCATCCTTTTTTTTATGGAAAATTTAAGAGTTATTTTGAGATTGGGTTGCAGTAGTTGGGGTGGAAGTGTTGCCCAAGTTGTAGTTTCAGAATGTTACACGCATCATAACTTATGCTTTTATCTTCACTGGAATTTTATTGAATTATATTTTTAGTCAAATGACCTTTTACGAAGAACTTAATTAACAATTATTTGCTGAAACCATGATGTACATATCTATTATGTGTAGCCTATGATCACTTGATAGATTTTTGAAGCATTTCATATCAATATATTTACCTGGTAAATTAAAACTGATTTCGTTTATCACATGCAGCTTGCTGGTGGTACAGCTTCAATGCAACAACTAAAGGAGCGGCTTGAGAAAGACTTGCTAGAGGTATATATTTCAATAAATGAACCTTTGTCTATTTTATTCAGAGTGTAAGGCTTTATAGGAGGAACTTGTAAATCTGTCTATAAATTATATAATTTATTGGCTGAAGCTTTTGTCTTCACCTATTTTGTAGATTATACTTCTTGTTACTTCCAAATATAATTTTGAAGGAAAATCTGTACTTTTTGGTTTCCTTTGGGGTCTTTCTTCAACGGAACTTTCATATGCAAGGCATTGGAGAGATTCTATGTGCTAATATATATATATTTCTTTGCTTGATTTTGAGATGAAATTTTGTGTGACCTTTTAAGTTAATTTTTTTATGAAATCTGTTAAAAACCAAGAATTGAAAAGGGACATGAAAGATTTTTATTGAATAGGATGAAAGAAGGAGAAATAGGAGACTATTCTGTTCCTCCTAGGGTTTCCTTTTTCCCTTTGCAAAGGATTTCACCTTTCATGAAAAGCTAATGCTCATACTTGTCTTCTATCCTTCTCCCCTTGTTTATATGACTAACACCTCATCAACTAACAAACTCATTAATATTCGAACTATCTTAACCCTTATATCTTAACAAAACGACATTAACAACAAAGAAAATTTATACCATTGTAAAGTGCAATGGTACTCTGTAAGATTGTGCTTAAATTGGATTATAAAACTTTCGCTGAAGCTTCTGCCGGCTGGCCGTTCTAACAAGGGAAGATTATTTGAAAACATTTATTAGAATTTCTTAAAAGTCATATTTGAGTTTATAATGTATTAATATTATAAAAATCAACACATTGGGTCTATTTGAATTAATTCACCAGGTGGCATGTGATTGTCATTGCTTTTCAAGAAGCTGGAACGATTAATTTTAGTAAGAATTGACTACAATTTCATTTCCTTTGCAGGAGTCCCCTCAAGCTGCCAGAGTAAAAGTATTGGCCAGTGGGAATGCTACTGAAAGAAGGTTTAGGTGTGTTATCTATCTTGTGTCAATGCACTTATTAATTACGCCATTATCATTTTGCTGTTTTACTTTTCTTTCCTGGTTACTTCCTGCAAAGGACAAATCTGATTTATTACAAGTTCTCCATTTTTTTTCTCTCTTTACATGGTTAATTCGTGGCCCTCAAAATTGCACGTCTCAGTATATGAAGTGACTACGTTTTTATTGATCTGGGAAGCAATGTTTTCTTTATTCCATTTATTACAGATTTGAAGGCTTTATTTCTATACTTTGGTGCTGGAGTTCAATTTTTACATAAGCAGCCTATTTTATATTTTTTTTGTTCTTTAACACTGAAAATAAACCATTTCAGTGATTAAATTTCCTAACCTATTTAATAATTTACTGTTCTTTAACACTGAGTATAAACAATTCATCGGAACACTTATTTGTCAGTATGTCTATTATTCACTTTTAAAATTTTAAAAATGGTTCACAATTCAATTTCTAGCTAGTTTAATAAGATCCTTCATATGATTTAGGCCTTTCTAAGTGAAATAAGAAACTCAAGCAGCTTGTCTAATTGATTTAATTTCTTTCTGTTTTATGAATTTATAACAATTTAAACTCTGATTTGACTGCCCATGTCTGTTTTCTGGTGTCTTTTGGTATGTTTTATTGAACTTGGAATTTCTGTAAGCTACAACTTTAACTTTTTCATCCTGAAACCACCACTCGGGCTGAAGCAAGAGAATGCATCATAGAAGTCAAACGGATTGGAGATCCTGTCAGACAAATATGTGCAATGTCCGCCTTTTTTTTTTCTTGGGGCGGTGGGGGCAGTTTTCGTGTTGCTTAAACACAATTTTTCTATTGGCAAATCTTTAAATTGTTTGATCAGTGGGATCTTTGTCCTTCGTGTAGTTTTCTTTTTCCTTCGTGTAGTTTTCTTTTAGTGGTAGTTTCGGAAAACCATCTTAATTTTGCCCCTCCTTTTTATTGTTATGCTTCCATATCTCTCCAAAATGGGGGTTGGGGGACTCAGATTAACATTTTAAGTGTTAGTAATTGTTGATGCATTATACATTTACTTTGTCTTCTAACTCAATGAATGAATGACTTTTATATGCAGTGTTTGGATAGGGGGTAGTATATTGGCATCTCTTGGCTCCTTCCAGCAAATGTGGTTCTCCAAATCCGAGTAATTATCCCCTATTCACCAAATTCTGATTATACTAGTGCATTATTCACATTACCTTTCTTTTTCCGCCAAATTAGGCTTCTATATTGAACACTGAATCGTTTTAAATCATTTCTGGCAGGTATGAAGAGCATGGAGGTTCATATATCCAAAGGAAATGTCCATGAGTTGCTGTTGTACAAGTTTATTTAACTGCCTTTTGTTATGTTGGTGACTTGAGGAAGTGCTGTGAACGCTGAAGTAGTGCTTGTCTACTAATGGATTTTTCTTTTCTATTTGATGGCCATTCCCATTAGATCCCATTCTAACTAAATTATTGGCTTCAATTGAATCACAGATCCCCTATAATTAATCTGTAATGATGTAAAGTGTGCCTAGGTCTGTAACAATGCCCCATTTATCAAATTAAATTTATCTTCTATGTACCTCTTTTCTCTTTTTGTGCTTTGGTAAATGCGAATATTTTGTCTGGACTTAAACTTGTGAATTATGATTCTAAAACCATCTTTATACTTGCGTCCTTCAACATAAGTTTACGCTTGGTGCTTGTCATCAATGGGAGTTAACTATTTTGCTTGTTACAGTTTCCATCTTCATCATACGAAAGTACTTTGGTTTTTGAAGAAAGTTTATTCTTTGGATCGATTTAGTATTATGACTTGATTCTGTTGCCTCTTCTTTTCTGCTTTAAATATCAAGTCTTGGTGAAGTTTATTACCATGAATTGTTTGAGATTTGATTTTTTTTTAACTAAAGTACCAAAGTTTGGATAATCATTTTTCTTTTCTCCTGACTTTTTCATACAAGTTGTTGATAACAATATTCATTGCAAGTTTTTCATGAGTTAAGAGTTTAGAAAATTATATGACCTCTATAAAATAGTGTCAACAACCCTTTTTCAAAAGGACTTCTAAAACATGCTTAAAAGGACTTCTAAAACATGTCTTAAGCATGAATAAAAAGGTGAGTGATTACCCATTGTTTGGTTAAACGCTCCCTAGATGCTGTTAGTATAAAAAATTAAAATGAAAACTTATATCTCAAATATTGCAACTTGCTCGACTCTTTTTTTTTTGTTAACATTCATTTCTATAGGACTTAATCAATTGTTTTAAATATCAAGTGATAATCATTTTAGTATTTTATTGTGAAGGTTATTGCTATATGAGAGTTGTAAAGTTCAGAAAATTTATCTTTACAATGCGAATTATATAAATTTTAATTATCAGTTATTTTTTTTTCATGTTAATTGCATATATAGAGACATCCCAATTTTTGTTAATTAATTAATTCGTCCATTTAAAATGTTAAGTGTTTAACTATGCTTTGAGCATCATTATATTATAATTTTACTATCTCACAGCTTAATTTTTAGGCAGTTTCTTTTCCATCACGGACTCAATTTTCTCCACATTATGTAAGCAATTGTATTAGTAAATAGTGTTAAAGCATTATTTGATCAATATATTTGGATCATAGTTATTGCCTTTTGACATTGGGATACCAACCTTTGTGGTAACTGGGTCACACAAGGCTTAACAATCATCTTCCATCATCGACTTTCAATAGTAACCGTTGACAGTTAAATAAATTTTATCATAGGTATTAACACCTTTTAAAGTGAAAATATTATTATTTTTCTTTTTGGTATATATAAAGTGAGCAATAAGAGATAAAGGAGTGAAACTGGAGGAATGACACTTTTTCAATGCAAAAGGGAAAAATGAGACTTTGTTAGGATAAAAAAAGGTTTCTACAATCACATAGTGTAATTTTGTTTTCAATTTATTGAGTAAGAAAATGGGTAAATTGTTTTCATTTAAATGTAAGTATTTATTGTTAAGATAATTTCACTTTTTTTAAAGGGAAGTCAAACATTAAAGTAATTTTTAATTAGCTGAAAATATAAAAATATATATTATAAAATTAAATAAAAAAATTATCACTCATTAGATTAAGGATAAATTTTTATCACACATGACAAATTAAGAAAAAAAAAAGTTGACTTTTATCACAACACTGAGGATCAGTCGCACATAATGTATGCTCAAACAAACAAACGAAATTAGGTGACGGATGTAAATGACATGTATTTGAATCCTACGTAGATACATAAAGACAAGTTCAATATACGTTAATATTTTCATAAATTACGTTAATTATTCCTCAAGTGAAATTCTACAAATTACTTAATTTTTTTTCTGTGTTTACACATGAAAAATTACATTAGTAAAAATTAAAAAAAAAGGGGGTGACATTCTTTTCCATTAATTCCCTTGGAAAATATTGTAGCGTTAATACCAATAAAATAGATTGTTTTAATTGTTAAAGAAATAGTTAGTGTGATGTAATTTATTTATTTTTATACACCATCACGTGTATTTTTTTTGTTAGAATATAATTATGTTGGAGTCAAATATTTTTTTTATAAATTATTAGATACACATGTCATATTTTTATTAATTACTTGTGTTTCAATATTTACTAAATTTATATATTTCCAACTCAAACTTAATTTTTTTTTTCTGTGTTCTTTAGTCTTTTATGATTATCTTGCATCCTGTGGGATTTTGAATTTTCCTTATTTGACTTTTCTCTTCATTTCTCAAGTTGCCATAGCAGTGAAATTTGTCCACTTTTGCTTTTCAGCAGAAAAAGAAAATGGACCAAAACAAAGTAGTGATTTCACTGAAAATGATAATTTGTTTATAAATAGTATCTACAAATTTAGATTTATCAGTAATATAAATTTACTCATAATATATTTATATAGAAACATTTAATTACTAAAATCATAGATAGATCAAGAGTTGAATCTTCATTATACTTTTTAAAAGAAATTAGATTCATAATTATAAATAAATAATTTTAATCACAAAATAACATCATATATGAATCAAGAAGGAGTAACATGACCAAGATAACTCAAGAACATGAGAAAAAAAAGATAACAAGAATAAGATAATAAAGAATACAAAATTAGAGCATAAAGTAAAAATAGAAACTAAAATGAATAAAGCAGAAATGTGTGTTATTCCATTTTGATATAAATACTAAAGACTGAATTATTACTTGAATTCTACGAACCGAAGAAGACTCTAAAATCTCTTCTGTCACTCTCATAATTAGAGTTTCTGAAATATTCTCAATTTTTTTTTTGTAATTTTGTTTTCATATATGTGATGATCAGCATTGAAATATTTGCTCTTTAATTGTAATAAGCTATATAATTGTAGCTATATTAAAGTTTTAAATGTAGAAAATATCTATAATTTACCATTTTAATTAGGATTTTGAGGTAATAGCCCCTCTATAATTGTACACCTTTACTTGTTTTGTCATGTTATATATACAATGTAAAAAAAAATAAAATTAGGGCAGATAAAAAAGTGGTATCCATTAAAAATAAGAGTATGGCATGACTCATAGGTTTAATTATTAGTTTGATTTTTATTTCAAAATTAATTTTATCATTCAATTTTATTGTAAAAACAATTTTTATAACCTTATTATAAATTTATGGATTCTTATTTCTTTTATAAAAAAAAAACTGAAATTCATTTGTTGAAATCACAAATATTAGAAAAAGCAAACTTATAACATTTCTCAGCATACAAAGTTAGTATGATATAATTGGCCATAATCAAAGTCCCAAAATAACTGAAAGATTGAATCTCTCACATAAGATGATAATCAAAACTATACCTAATTAATTAGAACCAGCAAAGAATATTCTTATTATGATCACAGAAATAGCATTTTTAAACTGTGATCAACCTAATCAATGCAAATGATACTCTTATTTTATTCTCTGATCTTTCTTCAACATTCAAACTTTCAACAAAAAAACAAATATATGACTATTCTCCCACCAAAGCCAACCTCTCTAGGAAAAACCACCAATATATTGTATATATACATGTTAAGAACTCTACACAAAAGGCATGTAATAATAGATAGAGAGAATAATGGATAACCCTAAACAAACCTTTGGGAGTTTTGCAGTTGTTTTGCTTCTTGCTGGGGTTATTTTGCTGTTCCATTGGTCCTCCTCCTTCTCCAATGAGTTAGTCCTAATCCACAAGGAATCACTATGCAAGCAATCAAACCTTGTAAGTTCATATCACATCCATATTCTTCTTCCTTTTTATGAAAACAAAGCAAAAATAACCAACAATTTATAGATTTATTTAACAAATGATAGTTAGATATCTAAGTGTTTTACATTGAATATAAATAAATAAGTGGAGCAGTATAGAAAAAAAAAACTCACAAACTTAATGCTTTAAGATTTTAGGTTAAAGATGGTATATTGTCTTGTGTGGATCTGATATTTATCTCATTTTTATTTGATCTTTCCGGTATTTCTCCTCTTAATGTTGTATAAAATTTTGATCCAACATATTTTATATTTTGAGATATATATGTATATATAGTCATCTAGATTTTGCTTTAATTATGTGGAAACATGTGCACTATAGAGCACCTCAAAGATTGAAGCATGTGTAGATACCCTTGATTGTGCCTTGGCCAAAGCTTCAATGGGAAACAAAACAGTGATAATTACTATAGTGAATAGGGCTTATGTTGAGCAAGATGTGGAGAGTGAAACCACCATGCTTGATATATTTCTCAATAGTTTTTGGCTTGGAGAAGGAACAAGATCTCTCATTCATCACATTCTCTTGGTAGCTGTTGATCAAATTGCTTATGATCGGTGCAAGTTTCTGAAGATGAACTGCTTCAGATTGGAAACAGATGGTGTTGATTTTGAAGCTGAGAAAGTTTACATGTCTCAGGATTTCATCAAGATGATGTGGAGAAGAACTCAGTTCCTCTTGGAAGTTCTCAAACGTGGCTACAACTTTGTTTTCACTGTATGTAACTCATTCCATTCTTTATTTTTTTGCTTTTGTTGTTGAACATCTCATATCACATATCATATTAAGTTGAGATAAATATATTTTATAAGTCAATTTTATAAAATTAAATTTAATTTAAACTTTTTTTTCTTATATAATAATATTAGAGTTTATTTTAATAAAATTTATAAACATGTAAATGTGTGTGTCGTGTGTTAAATATCATATAAATATCAAATTTCATATATAAAATATCTAGATCTCCGTATAAAAGAATATCTTACAATAAAGACTAAATATAATAAAAACAATCCTTAAAAAGATGAGGTAGAATTAAACTTCATAATATTTATTTTGATTTATAATTGCTTCTCATATTTAAGTGCATGTAGAAAAATTGAATTAGGTCTCTTATATTATTAAAATTCTCATTAAAAATCATTTATGTTTTCTTGTAATATTTATCATTTATATTTTTTCAGTCTACCATTATAATATTTGTTTTGATTATTGATCGTGGTTTTTTTTTTATATATTTAAGTGCATGTAAAATATTGAATTAGGATTCTAATATTAACTTAAATTCTCATTTTGTTTTTTTATAACTAAAAAAAATCCTCTTAGGCTATTTTCTTTTAATATTTATCATTTATATTTTTCAATCTACCAATACAATGAAATTTGTTGTATTGAGAAAGTAATTTCAATTTCGACAATCTTGTATTATAATTAAAATGTTTTATTGCATATTTAAAATATAATTTGTATATTTAAAGGTATTTAAAAACTAAATATTAGTATTTTTTTATTTGATTGAAGAACAGTTAATAGAAAAAATAGAGTTAAATGCCAAAACAAAGTTGAAAACATATATAAAAGGAGAGACACATGGTATCGTTAGAAAGTTGAATAATTTTCTTTTGCTTATTCAAATGTCAATATTTGTTTATTTTTGAATAACGTCACACCTTTTCGTATTGTGTGGTGCACGTAACATGTCTCAGTTACGTAAAGTTGAAATTTGAACAATATAACTGGGAATGAGATTTGAAAATTCAATTAAGAGAATGATTTATCGTTAATTAAATAATTAACTTAAATCGGCAAGAATGTTTAATTGGACAAAATATTTTTTATTTTATTTTAATCTATTCTATCTATCCTCTTACTTTGTTAAATATTGACTGAATCATATTTTTTAAGATATTTAAATGCATTTATTTAATATTATATTTGTTATACAGTATTAGAAACATTTAGTCAGAAACTACGAGAAGTGAATCATATGGTTAATTAATGGAATTGACTATATCAAATTAAAAGGTAACGTTATTTATATTTCTAATTTCTACATTTCAAATAAATGTTTAAATTTTCTTTTCAAGATGATATCAAACTAATATTATTTAATATTTCATCCATATTTAGTCTCTAATCAATAGACTGGAAAAAGCCACATGACAGAAAAAAAAGTTATGAATTACACAAATTATTTAATAAAAAAAATTATAATAAAACTGAAGATATTATTGAAAAAAATACTAATTTCTTATTTTTAAAAAGTAAACCGGATTTGCTACTTAATTTTAAAATAAACCTTTTTATAAAACTAAATCAATCATGTATTGTTTTAAATAATTTTATTCAAAATTTCGACTGTTTCATGTCATACTTAAGAAAAAAAAAAAGGTTTTGAATCGCTTTTTGAACTTGCCTGTCATACTTAGTTACGTAAACATGTTAGATTTTGGTTGAAAGTTGACCTTTAAAATAATTATAATAATTTAATTATTCAAAAGACTTCAAAATATTTATCTATCATCAAAACCTACTTTAAGAATTTCCATTCTAAAAGAATAAATGAACTTCATCAATAAACTAATAAAGTAAAATAAGGAATCATGATTAGGGTGATGAGTAGAAAATAACACTGATTAAAAATAAAACAGTGAAGTTTATGATGGGTTTTTAAAAGAAGGTTATGATATTAATAAGTAATATTAGAGCATGTTTGGGTGTTGAGTTTTAAAAAAAAGATCACGATTTTTAAATTTTGATAAAATTAAAAATGATTTAAAAATTAATTTATGCTTTTTAAGAAAAGTACCATATTCTGATATTTCTTTTAACACTACATCTGCATAAAGGGGTATTACATACCCTCGTGCAATAGTTATATGTTATTTCATAAGTAATATCACCTAAAAGGTTACATATCAACCATATTTTTTACTAACTCTTTTTATTCTCTTCGTTACCTTTTATTATTGATTTTCCAGATATCAGATCTTTAGAGAACTAATTATTCATCTTGCTTTTGATATCCTTACGGGTGTCTACTTTTAACTCATTAATTTTAAGCATCCTACTAGATCTAAATACTAATTAGAATATTTGATTTAAATACTAATTAAAATATTTGAATGTTACTCAATACCTTTTTCATCAATTTTTAAATTTTTAAAAATCGCATTATTTGTCATTCATATGTTCCAAATGAAAACTACCTTCATATAATTATGCATACTAAATTACACTTTCTACTGTTTTTTCAATTGAAAACCTAAGAAATGCATCTTAGCTCAGTTCTGATTTATTAATGTATTACTACTATTCACTTGTATCATGTTTTATTTGTATATTATCTTCTAGATTAAATTTACTATCTTATATATATATATATATATATATATATATATATATATATATAAATAAATATATTTATTTTTTATTTAACTATAAGAAATTGTGTAAAACAAAGATGTAATAAATAGAGATATATGAATTATATATATTTTTTAAATTGAAAATAGCTTAATCTAAATTATCTATGAGTAAAATCAAATCACCGCTCATCAAAATATTTATGCCACAAGATCTTAATGATACTTTACAAACTTTGAGAATAAGACAAAACGATATAGTAAAAAGTAAGAATCTATTTTTACAATTTAGTATTTTGAAATGATTTTAATAAAGATTAATTACAAACATCACTTCTCATATCTCTCTTAAAATTTTATATAAAAATTATTTATGATTTTGTTACAATGATATACAAATTAATATTATCATTACTATTATTACTATTATCATTAATATTACACAATTAGTATTACTATTACTATTAATATCATTATCATTACCATTAATATAGCAACTACTCCTACCACTATCACTACAATTACCACTACTACCACCACTACCTTCTTCACTACCATTATCACTACAATCACCACTACTATTACAATTACCACTATCACTATCATTATCTTTGCATAAAAAAACTTATCTATGGATTATATTATTATAACTATTATTAATTTTATACCTTTTCTAATTATTATGCTATATTTGTTTAGATTGTGTATATAAATTATTGGTTAAGACAATAAAATAAAAAAATATGTATCTTAGACTCATCAAGTTTTGTAATTTTAGAAATTATGTCAAGATATCTCATAATATATTAGTTGAAGTGGGAAAAAAAAAGTTTGTTTTCATATTATGAGTTAAGAACATTTTTGACACATGAGTGTTTGTGGTTGGAATGTCATAGTTTAGTATATTGTAAGATGAAAACTAGAGACCATAATGAGATCTAAGAAAGTATTTAGCAAGTAGGTGGATATTTGGATAATTCAGAATAATACCGAACACTAAGATATTCATAAGTTAAACTTGAGACTATTTGTTACTTATATCTGTTTTGTAAGCGGAAAGAAATGTCTAATATTCTCGTAAAAAATAATTATTATTGTACCAATATTTTTAATAAGAAATACTCAATTAATTAATGACTTCCTATATAATTTTGTATATCAAATATAAATCCATATGTTTGATAAAGTGATAATGAATCTTACATTTATAGTTCAAATTAAGTTCTTATTGTCTATTATTGTATGTTAAGTTTATTAATATTGATACTTGAGACTTACAAAAATTTCACTTATTTTCAAGTTTATCTTTCATTATGTAATTGGAGTAGAAGATGGATTTTGGCATTAAAGGCTCCTTTTGGAAGTTTAAGAAAATTCTCTCTTAAATATTGACTCATAATCAACTTAGTTTTAGTTTTAATATCTTTTAGCAACATTAAATATGTAGACAATTGTTTGTTTTGATAAAGAAGTCTTATTACTAGGCTAGATTTAGATAACATATATTTATATATTTTTTGTTATATACTTTCAATAATTATAAAGATGTAAAAGTTGTGTTGATATATATGTATTTATGATATCATGTTATGATTAATCTTTTCTATAAGAAGGATTAACACAAAAAAAAATCAATTCTAATTTTTAATTAAATTGTTGAAAAAGAATGTGAGACTAAGTTAATGGGATGAATTGGTTTTGAAAATCTTTTTAAACGATCAACCCTTGCTTAATCTTTTTTAAAAAATTATTCTTATTTGAATGCAATTAATTGTGAAATCAAAATTGATAAATATTCCACCAAAGAACTTATATGATAGTAATATATAAAAATATAAAAAAAAAAGAGATCGTACAAAGACTATACTGATTCAGATAACGATAGGATCATACATCCAATTTTAATTATTCAACTTTAAAATAACTAGAATCCACTATTTTTATATGTTTAATATAAGCACTCAATATATGAAAAACATATAAAGACATATGAAATAAAAAAAAAACAACTCCTAAACACAATTAAGAGGATATGTCTAACTCTTAAATCACACCAAAAAGAAACTAACAAATATTTAAATCTGAGATACTTAATAGAAAAAACTAATTGAAATCAATATAACAATATATAAGAATGTTATTATAAGTATTAAAAAGAAAAGTATACCAATAATGCACAACCTTTAGCATAATCAAAATATAATTGAAAAAATTCTTAAATAAATCTTGTAAACACTCTTAAAACAATTCAGAAAGATCTTAATAAATATTTATAATCATGTTTTTAGAAATGTTATCATATTTGTAAAATACTAAATTAAAAATTTTATTTATAAGATTTCCAAAACATTGATTAAAAACTTAATTGAATACATTAAATTAGTTTAAAATTTTAATTAATTAAAACAATCTTACAAACCTTCTTTTATATATTTGAATCTTTCAAAAATACTTTTTATTAATTAATATCGAGATTTGATTATGTAATATATAAAGAATCTCACATACATACAATAAAATTCACAATACATAATACATTTTCAACCTATATCTTCAAACACCGTTATTAAAAAGAACTCTTCTAAGACTTTGACGTTAAACAATACACCCTCAACTTCCGACTTGACTTTAAATAATTACACAAATTAGTTTGTACAAAACTAATTTTAAATAATAAAATATTCTTAAAGTTGTAAGAGAAAAAGTTATTCATGTCTCTTAAAAGTATAATTAGGTGTTTGTTTGATCCCTAAAATAAATTGAAATGCAAATTAATATACTTCATAATTTTCAATGAATAATGTGAAAAAACAGTTATTTCGCTAACTTATTTTCACCTTCAATACCATTAACTGTTTGAACATTCTTTCTTTCTGAACCCAAAAATGGCTTCAAGTGCGTCACCGGAGTTCTACCAAAACGTCGTCGTAATGCGCCACGGCGATCGCATCGACAACTTCGAACCCATGTGGGTTTCCTCCGCCGCCCGACCCTGGGACCCGCCCCTCATCCAACAGGGTCGGGTCCGAGCCTTCGCCACGGGTCGCGACTTCCGCAAAAAGCTATCTTTCACTCTCAACCGCGTCTTTGTCTCTCCCTTTCTCCGATGCATTCAAACCGCCGCCGAAGTCGTCGCAGCCCTCTCCGCCGTGTCCGACGACTTTGATCCCAGCAACCTCACCGGCGACGGCATCCCCATCGATCCCTCTAAAATCAAGGTCAAAATCGTCTTTCTGTTCTTTTTGCAGAATGTGAACATCGAAGTTTAATTGGAATTATAAATTAAGGATTAATTGGTTTCTGAAATTTGAGGTGAATCCTGATTTGAGCCCTAATTTTGTTTAGAAAATATGTTTTAATCATTTAAATTTGAAAAAAAAAGGATACCTTTTTAGTTTAAAGGGGTAAAAATTTACATTTTTTAAGATTAAGTTTTAGTCGTAAACAGTAATTTAAAAACAGTAGTTTTTTTTTTTTTGGTAATATTGTGTTCTTTATGAGAAAATTTTGGTATGATAACTTTGATTTTTTTTTTTTAGTTATTCTGTGTATAAAATTAAATAATTCGAATTTTAAAAGACAGTCAAATTCACAATCATGTCTTCACACAAGAAATCAATAGTCAACAGTAAATTGTGCATGCAATTAGCTCTAGTATTATGCAATCATAACCTGCCTTGGAAAGTTATAGTTTTATAATATTTATTTAAAAATCATATCAGTGATTGTCTATGATTTGATGCATAGAACTTAAACTTGTACATTCTAATTAAATTTATCCAACTTACTATGAAAAGAATAGAAGTGATTGAGCATGTTTTATATTGTGTAGTACTATGTAGTTTACCAAAGACAAACATTAACTTGTCTTACAGTAGAACAACATTAAGTTTGAATAAATTTTCCAGTAATGATACTGCAAACAATGGTTATGCTTGATTTTTGTGTTTGGGATTTTTGACTTTGTGGGATAAATGTTAACATATGTATATACACACACTTTGTAGGAGAGGTTCAGTTTCATCTGGAGAAGTAAAATCCTATAGTTCTGTAGGTGAAAGAGTAACATGACGTTTCATATTTTTCTCCTAGAATTGTAACATGCCTTACAAATCCTGAGTAGATTCGTATATCAGCAGGTATTGAGTTTAAGAAATTCTTCTTAGGCATCCAAGTGTGAATTTAATCCTAAGCAACATATAAGAAAAAAGACCTATAAACCCAATGTCTTAAGATTTTAGATTGAAGGTGGTGTCATTCTCTTGTGTGGTTCTGATTATTGTCTCATTGTTTGTAGATCTTTCCGATTTCTTCTCCTCTCGATATTTCCAACAATTCTAACCCTTTTTTCCACAACTGCAGGTCTCTGTTGAATATGGCTTGTGTGAAATGATGAGCAGGGCAGCGATCAGACTTGACGTGGTTCCTAAAGATGGAAACTGGGGTTTCGATATACCGAAGCTCGAGGCCATGCTTCCGGCGGGCACAGTGGATAAGAATGTGGAAAGGGTCTATAAAACGGTATGGAGGTTTTCATTTTCATTTTCAAGTTGGAATTTTTGGCACATTTGACAGTTATATAGGTACGAATGCAAATGTGACTTGGGCTGATGAAATCTTTTTTGCTTGAGAAACTTCAGTTGCCCCAGTGGGAAGAAGATCCAAACTTGCACACAAGGCCTAGATATAAACAAATAGTTAAAGACCTTGCAGACAAATGTCTTACTGAGAACTTGCTGCTTGTCACACATGGTATAATATTCAATTTATTGTTCAACTTTCATCTCCGAACAAACCTTTTATGTAAATGCAATATTTTTTCTTGTTGTTTCCCATATTACATTAATGTGCAAGAATGAAATTTACTGAATCTGTTACTGGATGAAGAAGTTGGTATATTTTGAATTGTGCAAGAGATTTTTGCAAACTGAATTGTGATTTGATTGTATGTTTTGTAGGGGAAGGAGTTGGGGTGGCTTTTTCTTCATTCGAAAATGAGGTTGAAGTGTATGAAGTTGATTACTGTGGATACGTCCAACTCAGACGCCCAATTTTCAAGAAAGACCAATCATTCATTGCAGGAGAATTTGAAGCTATTCTTCACAATGGTCAAACTGGTATAAAATACACCCAAAACAAAGCTGCAGAATAATGGTCATCTACACCTCCGAGGCCTGATTCTCACTTACTACTGTGGCTACTTCTGTTTGAGTCCTTCAAAGACTAAATGACTTCTGTATTGAGAATGCTTGATTGAGTAGGAACACATAAACACCATTATTATTCTTCACTCCATTGAATGTAAACATAGGATTAAAAGGAAGGTAGGGCTTTACTCTTCCCGTTATAATCAGAATAAGTTAATGGATACATTATGTGAATTTACTGAACTTTTGGTTTATGATAGAACTCAATGGTGATGGATGATCAATTCTACTTATGAGAAAAATCCTTGGTTTGTTGTTATTGTTGCATTTGGCTTATGCTAATCGAATACATTTATTATTGCTGTGTTGTAAATATAAAGTTTGTATTTAGAAAGGAAGAAAATGGTTGTAAATGATATTACTTTTGTTTACGTATTTGAAAGGAATAATCCTTTTCTGTTAAAAGCTATTTGGTAAGCTATTTTCAACTTTCTTCCGATGACCAAGTCTTGAAACTGTTATGCTCAATCTTTGGAAATAATTAGTTTCCTCAAAACTGCACTGTGATGATCACTTGGGGTAGCTTATTTCATTAATTTTGTATGATTCCAATTCTTAGATTTCTATTTTTTTCCAATTGAATTGAACATATGAATAGCCTAATGTTGGAAGCTACAAAACAGGAAAATAGGTCAAAATGTAACAACCACGTTTACATATCCTAAAGAAGTGGTAAATCTGAAAAACAACTGAAGCTAAACTAACCTCTACTAGTTAGGACTTTATTAACAGAACAGCAAATAACAAGATCTTAACGTGTCAACTCTTACGGACTAACAGGTCCTAAAACTGTTTCTGACTTTTTACTGAAATTCTCCAAATTATTTACTAAAATTTATTTAAAGATAATGATATACATATACTCCTTTTTAAATACATTTGTTATGCATTTGTTTTTATTCTCTCTTATCATATCATATTTTAGAAATCTATCATTTTTTCCACGTAAATCACCATTCTAACTGTACATGAAACATTTTCCATTATCAGTACAAGGCAATTTACTTTGTTTTAAGACTATAAAAGACAAAATTATGTATTCTTTGGCTGCAGAATAAATCAAAGATGTTGAAGATAATGCTTTGGACTGTTAGTAAATATTATCTGCATACACTTATATTAATTAATATTTATGTTATCTTGTTTGGATAGCAAGAGAATATCATTGCAATTGATGCCTTCAACAATCAATGCCACACATTATTTTTACTAAGATCATATTACTAGTAGCTATCACTTGAAACAAACAACTAAGGTCCAAGACCAGAACAATTTGGCAGTCAGGAAGACCAGCAATATGGACAAATGCAATGTCTGTTTTTGGCTATCCTACGAATGACAACAGTATCAACAATTTCAAATAGCAACGAATGACCAAGTTATTTGTATGACATAATTATTAGCCTGCAGTTACAAGACCTAAACACAACAACACATGGAATAAACGACAGTGACCATAAAAGTCATAACTTTGAAGGGCTTGCAGGTGGGTCCATGTGATCAAACAAGTCCATAGGGAAGTCATCGAAGAAGCTGTCACTGCTTTTGAACTTATCAATGCTATCCATTGTCTCAATTCTGCAACTTCCTGGTGGCTCAAAGAAAGGGAACCCAATGGGGTGTTGTAGACCTATTCCAAACTCAGATACATCATCAAGAGCACAAAAATCTTCAATGAAACATGGCTCATCGATTCTGGCCAAGCCATCCAGGCTTTCCATTGGGAATGTGAGATCATTTTGGAGTTCTGGCATCTGAGGAAAGGATATCTGTTGATTCTGCTCACTAATTTTGCAGCTCTCAAAGAGGGTAGAGTCTTGTCCAATATGGATTGGGTCAGAAGAACTAGGTAAATCAGACTTTATGAGATCTGGCAAAGATACCATTTTGATAACTTCAGAATTCTGAATTAAGGGTAGTGAGAATGACTGAGGCTTTGATGATGACTCTCCCTCTGATGATGAACTGAACTTTGGAGCCTATACAAGTCAACAAATATGTGTTATTCCCATGTAAACAAATTGCAGCAGTGAAAACAACACACCCACATAAAAATTTTACTCATTTTTCAAGGTCTACTCCTGCATTATCTGGGAAAGGAAGTTCTAAGAATTTGGGGCATCTGCAATGGAAGGAATACTAGTGGAGCAATACGCATATAGTAACACAAGGTTAAAAAACATATCCTTTATGTCTTGTTTGTGGAAATCTGTATTTTAGCATAAAGTAAAATCTTATCATCTTCAGCAAAACAAACAAAGCTTGAAACTGATTTAGCGTCTCAAATTTCAGTTCCATTTTCTTTTTCCATTCATTAACCATGGATTCTATAGAAGAAGAAAACATAATGATAGAACTATAAAACATGGAATAGAGGAACCTCTCCATCTAATTACCTCCGGAGTAGGGACATCAAGAACTGTAGGAACTTTTGCTCTATTTTTCTGTGATTTGGCAGTTGTTGCTGAGGTCTGCAGAATCCTGGCCAACCTCTTCTGCCTACTGCTCCAGAAATTTTTCACATCATTGTCTGTTCTCCCTGCCAAGTACGATGCAATCTTAGCCCACCTGTTCCCAAATTGTGCCTGCAACTCTATCACAACCCTCTCTTCCTCAAGTGAAAACTTGCAACCACTTTGAGAAGGCCAAGAGAGACACAGAAGATAATAATGAGATAAAAAGCATCTTTGCAGTGTTATCTTTAAGGAGTGAAGTTTGGAAAAAAAATCAAGGAACTTACGGTTATAAAAGAACTCGAGAAAAAAAAAAAGGCTTTTGAAAAACGATAAACACCATTGGAAAAAGACAATTTTTGAGATCAATTGAGCAAGCCCGTTATTGTAAAAATCATCAAACACAAGTGCAAGTAACAGCCATAAACCATCCATTTACAATTGGACACAATAACAAGTACCAACTTGTAGCAAAAACTTGAACTGACTGTAGGTAAGATCAAGACACAAAACGCCAAAAAGCCAATACAAAATATGCAAACCCCATTAAAAAGAAATGATTTATAAGCTTAAAAACACTATATAATCCAAAGCCATGACCAATGAAAAGCAACCCCATTATAAGTTTCCATCAAACAAACACTAGTAGAAGCAAAACCCTCCTGATATTTTAACAAAACATGACTGATGCTGCCATTGCAATGAGCAAGTGTTGAAAAACCTTTATGTTACTATTGCAACTATGATTGTAGAATGACAAGTTAAGACCATTGTAACAATCATGCATGGTACATGCAGAGAAGGAGGAGAGAATGAAGAAACATTGTTGACTCACTTCTTAAGGTTTGGTCGAAGCTTATTGACCCAACGAAGACGACAAGACTTGCCAGTCCTTTGAAGAAGACCCTTGGATCGAATGGAGCTCCAATCTCTGGGACCATACTTCTTCACATGGTTCAGAAGCACCTCATCTTCTTCTGCTTTCCATGGCCCTTTTCTTATATACTCTTCCTTCCCCTTTCTCCCGTGCATTTTTCTCACATGCATGCTAAGAAACTCTGAAGAATCTTTTCTCTGGTTTTCTAAGAACTACTTTTCACACTACTATGTTGTTCTATGTCCTTTTCTATCTTTTGTACGATGTTACAGTTATGCATGGCAGTTATTGCCTCGTTCCCACTAACTTGTCCACGTTCTCTCTCTCTTAGATATATATTTTTTTACATTATTTATTTATTATTGACCAATAAAGGAGAATGCTTTACGTTGACATGGGAATCTTTTTGATGATATTCTTGTAAAAGAAGAATTATCACCCAATTTTATTATACATTTTTAAGGATAGTTTATTATACTTGAATAATGTAAAGTTTTAGTTGAAATTTTACTCTTGTAAAGAACAACTTTGTTCTTGAAACATATTCTGTCGCCTTGTCCACCTTGAACAGAATTAACAAATGAAAACTATATTGTGTATCCAATCAAATAAATGTTTTATATATCATTTTTTTGTTGTCAAGTAAGCAACTTTTAAAATAATGAGTTTATATTAAGATGTGGGTGAGTACTTTTTAATAAAATAATGAAATAACTTTGAGTGGTAATAAAGTAGAATATATAATTAGAACTATATTTTTGTATTATTATTAAGAGAAAAAAAAAGAGAAGGGTTTGAGAGCGATATTAAAATTTGAAAAAAGTTTTTATGTAAATGCAATGTTTTTTCTTGTTGTTCCCCCATATTACAGTAATGTGCAAGAATGAAATTTAGTGAATCTGTTAGTGGTCACTGGATGAAGAAGTTGGTATATTATGAACTGTGCAAGAGATTTTTGCACACTGAATTGTGATTTGATTGCATGTTTTGTAATACAAAACATATAAACATAGGAACTCATACATACTCGTTATTATTATTAAAAAGATATTTGTTGAGCTATTTTCAACTTCCACTGACCAAGTCTTGAAACTATGTTATTTTCAATCTTCTTTGGAAATATTTAGTTTCCTCAAAACTGCACTGTGATAGTGTTGGGGTAGCTTATTTCATTAATTTTGTATGATTCCAATTTTTAAATTTTTATTTTTTTTTCAATTGAACTGAACATATGAAGAAGCTAATGTTGGAAGCTACAAAACAGGAAAATAGGTCAAAGTGTAACAACCACGTTTACATCTCCTAAAGACTTGGTAAATCTGAAAAACAACTGAGGCTAATAATAAGGACTTTATTAACAGAACAGCAACTACGAAGATCTTAACTTGTTGTAACTATTTAGTGAATTTCTCCAAATTGTTTACCAAATTTATTTAAAAATAATGCATATACTCCTTTTTGAGAAAAACATATTATACATTTGTTTTCATTCTATATCTCTTATCATATCATATATTTAGAAATCTATCGTTTTTTTTTTCTTTATTTTTTTTCTCTTTAGATATAAATCACCATTTTCACTGTACATGAAACATTTTCCTTTATCAATATAAAGCAATTTATTTTGGTTATGACTATATAAGATAAAATTATGTATATAAGTACTTGTTGAATAAACCAAAGATGTTGAAGATAATGCTTTGTCCAGTAAATATTATCTGTCTACACTTATTAAGATTGCAAGTGAATATCATTGCAATTGATGCCTTCAACTATCAACGTTCAATTAATTAAGAATAATAGCAAAAAATTATCTATGTCCACACATTATTTATTTATTATTAACCAATAAAGTAGAATGTTTTACATTGACATGGGAATTTCTTTATACATTTTGATGATATTTTTGTAAAAAAAGGAATTATCACCCAATTTCATAGTAAGTTTTTAAGGATAGTTTTTTTTATACACGTAAAGTTTTGGTTAAGATTTTACCCTTGTAAGAACAACTTTATTCTTGAAACTTCTTCTGTAGCATTGTCCACCTTAAGCAGAATTAACAAATAAAAACTATATTAATCATGTTTTTATAGACAAAGTTGCATATATAATCAAATAAATGTCTTATATTAAGATTTGGGTGATTACTTTTTTATAAAATAATGAAATAATTTTTAGTGGTAAGTAGAATAGAATATATAATAAGAACTATATTTTATTATTATTATTATTATTATTAAAAGAAAAAAAAGGAGGGTTTGAGAACGAAATTAGAATTTGAAAATAATGTATAAACAAAATAGAAGATGAAACAATAAAATAATTGAAAAATTAGAGATGTCTAATTCAAAAATTGTTATAACCTACTCATTCTTTCTACATGTAATATCAGTATATTAAGAAAATAAAGACAATTTATATTCAAAAATTAAGAAAATTTAAGCCCTTAGTCTCTAATATTTTAAAATAAAGACAAAAAAAATATGAAGACTCACAGTAGTTGGAAACATGATAGAGAACTCTTATGTTTCTCTTACTCAAACTTATCATTAATATTATTGTTAATATTAACTAAAATGAAATTAACGACAAAACTAAAACTAAGTATTTTTTTTATTTTAAATTTGATTTTTTTTGTTTTCTTCCTATCAAATTTAAATACTAATTAATATTTAAAATATTAGTAATATATCATTCTTCCATTAAAATTAATGTTGGTGGTCCACGTGTTCAAAGCATTACATTAATTTTGATTGGAAAATGATATTTATTAATATTTTAAATAAATACTGTACCAAAATTTGATACGGAAAAAATGATAAATATTTAAATTTAAAACAAAAAAAATATTTAATTTTTTCATTAAATTCATTTTAATTAAAATTAATAATAATAATGATAAGTAAGAAAAAGACATTTCAATTGAAATTTTTAATTAAAAAATCTTTATATATAATATCATTCTTTGCGTTTGCATTTAATAAATCTTGAATTAAATAATTTTTTGTCTCTTGAACTTCAGCAAAATGGTTCCTGATTCCTTTAAAGTGATACTTTTAATCTTTTGATTTGAAAATAACACTTTTAATATATGATAAAATAATTATTTCATTATATTCTATTGATAATAGGATATGAGAACAACTTTTTATATTCTGTTAATTTATTGATAATTTTATTTTGTTAATAGGATATGATAATTAAAATTTATTATGTTTTTTAATAAATTAGATCATATTGAATGAGTATTTTTTTTTTTATTTATGAAAATGGATGAGTTATACCTAAGTGATATATGAATTTTTTTAAAGAAGTAATACTATAAGGGGACGATTTAAAAAAAAAATACCAAAATTTTTAATTTTAATTACAATCGTGCCGTAGTACAATTACGGTGAAAAAAAAATAGAATAAAAATATTTAATTTTCTCAAAAAGAAATAATTTCCAAAAAAATGGTGCTTTATTCCAAACTAACAAAAAATGAATTTTATGGAAAGTAAGAAGCTCCAACGTAGTTCAAAAGAAGATAAAAAAAATTATTCTCCTTCTGAGGTTGTAACTTGTTGTTTTCTCATAAAAAAATTTTCTTCTTCTTTTGGGTTAATCCACCATTATGCATAATTATGAGATAACATAATTTTCATTCTAGCTTTTTTTTAACTATAATTATATCACGAAACCTGATTTTAATTAAAATTAAAAATTTTGATATCGTTTTGAAATCATTCCCTCACCTCTAAATACACACTATATTACATAGACATGATTTTAATATTTTCATATATACAAAATTATTCATTCTAATATATATTTTAAAAAAATTACATCACAATTATATAACATAAACAATTATATGTTTTCTTATACATATATATATATATATATCTAAAATATTAAAAAATTTCCATAATTAATACATTAAAAATATATATTATGTGTCTTATGATAGATATACTTGTCTTCTCATATATATTCACTAATATGTGTTGTTATTCATTCATACACAGAAATCAAAAGTAGGAAATATTCTCTCATATTAAACATTGTCTCCTTATGGATAGAAACACTAGTCATTCATCTTAATAAATGCAATAATAATACTCATTAATCTAAAATTAATAGAAAATTAAATTTTATCATTATCATAAGATAAGGTGATATAAAAATTAATAATAACACTTTTATTCATCACTCCAAATCTCCAAAATAAATATAATAGATGTCTTTATATATAATTCATAATAGAAGATGAATAGACAAACTTATTCCATTTCTCTTCTTTATGTCCAAACTCAACGTACAAAAAATAAAAGAAAATTACATTTATTTTTATTTTTCATATCACATCATTATATAGAATTCATGGTGGAAGAGGAATAAACAAATACATTCATTTCCTATTTTTATGCCAAACTAAAAAAAATCAAAAGAAAAGTTATATTTATTTTTATTTTTCATTGTCAAATATCCACACACTCACAAGATTACAAGTTTTTTTTTTATTTCACACTTACTCATTCAAAAGATTAGGTTAAAACATAATTATGATGCAATTTTTTTAATGTATATACTAGAATGAGTATTTTTTTTTTCTTTAATGAAAACGGGTGAGTTGATATTAATCTTCTAAAGAAGTCATATGATAAGGGAATGATTTCAAAAACAAACACAAAAACTTTTAATTTTAATTAAAATTGTGTCTGAGTAACAAAATTTTGGTGAAAAAAAATAGAATAAAAACATTTAATTTCCTTTAAAAGAAATAAACTCAAGAAATTTTATTTGAATGATGCTTTAATCCAAACTAACAAACAAAGAACAAAGAACTCTATCAGAAGAGATGACAAAAAAACATTTTATTTCTCCTTTTACATCCCCATAAATTTGGGTTAAAACACCATTATGCATGATTACGAGATAACATAATTTTTATTCAACCTTCTTTCTTTCTTTTAATTTTACCAAAATGGTGTCATAAAGACATGATGTTAATTAAAATTAGAAATTTTGATTTTGTTTTGAAATCATTTCCTCACCGTATAACTTTTTTCTGGAAAATAGCATATTACATAGACATTATTTACCTATTTTCATATATACAAAATACTCATTCTAATAAATACTTATATCATGATACTTTAACATGAAATATTATGTGTTTTATTATATATCCATGTATTTAAAATATTGAATTTTTTCTCATACAATAATGAAAGAATACATGTTTTATGGAAGACACACTTCTTTTTATGTATATTCAACAATATGTTGTCACTCATTCATATACATATCATAAATATAAAATTATCCATTTCAATAAATACTTAAAAAAATTATATCACAATACTTTAACATAAAATATTATGTGTTTTCTTATATATACATAAATTTAAAATATTAAGATTCTTCTTATAAATTAATACACTGAAAATAACACGCAGTCCTCTTTTCATGTATATTCAACAATGTATGTTGTTACTCACTCATACATATCATAGATACAAAATTATTCATTATAATAAATTCTTAAAAAAGCTACATCACAATACTTTAACATAAAACATTATGTGTGTTTTTTATACATACATATATTTAAAATATTAAAATTCTTCTCATACATTAATACATTGTTTTATGGGAAACACACTTGTCTTTCTATATATATTGTCACTCACTCATACACGGGACATTCTCATTTCTTTATATATAATTCATGGTGGAAGATGTATAGACAAACTCTTTCCTTTCCTATAATTATGTCTAAACTAAACGTACAAAAATAAAAGAAAAATTACATTAACTTTTACTTTCCATATCACATCTTATGTCTTTATGAAAATTTATGGTGGAAGAGGAATAAACAAACACATTCCTTCCCTATTTTTATGTCCAAACTAAACATAAAAGTCAAAAGGAAAATTATATTTATTTTTATTTTTCAAATCATATTCTGTGTCTTGTAAGACATCCACACACTCATGAGATTACATGTTTTTCTTTTTTCACTGTTACATTCATTTAAAACACAATTATGATATAATTTTTGTATGTATTTACTAGAACCAATATTTTCTTTATTTATGAAAATAGGTAAGTGGCACCGAAGTGATATCAAATAAACACCACCAAAAGTTTTTAATTTTAATTAAATTCGTATTGCAATTTTTTTTAATTTTAATTCAGTTATATTTAGGAGGTTTTCATACGTTTTTATTCATCATTCCAAATCTCCAAAATAAGTACAATCAATAGATGTCTTTATATATAATTCATGGTGGAAAATGAATAGACAAACTTATTCCCTTCCCATTTTTATGTCCAAAATAAACATACAAAAATAAAAAAAATTAAATTATTTTATTTTTTAGATCACGCATTATACAGAATTAATGATGAAAGATGAATAGACAAAAATATTTCTTTCCTATTTTTATGTCCAAACTAAACATAAAAAATCAAAAGAAAAATTACATTTATTTTTATTTTTCCAATCATATTATGTATCTTGTATCTTGTCACACATCCACACACTCACAAGATTACATGTTTTTTTCTTTACATTCATTCAAAACATTAGGTTAAAACACAATACTTTAACATAAAACATTATGTATTTTCTTATTCATACATACATCTAAAATATTAAAAAAAAAATTATAACTAATAGGTTGGAAATATATATTATTTGTCTTATGATAGACACACTTGCCTTCTTATTTTCATTTACCAATATGTGTTGTCACTCATTCATACAGATAACATCACACGTATTTACATGCACATGCAATTAAAATATGAATATTCTTCCACTTTAAAAATTGTCAATGTATGGATAGACATACCTGCAACATCATTCACCTTAATAAATGCAATAATAACACTCATTAATCTAAAATTAATAGAAAAAATAAATTTTATCATTATCATAAAATTAGGTGATATAAAATGCAACATATTATATTTATCTCCTCCTGTTTTCATGTCTAAACTAAACATAAAAAATCAAAAGGAAAATTATATTTATTTTTATTTTTCAAATCATATTATGTGTCTTGTCACAAATTCACACACTCACGAGATTACAAGTTTTTTTTTCACTTACATTCATTTAAAACACAATTATAGTGTAATTTTTGTATGTATTTACTAGAATGAGTATTTTTTTTTTCATTTATGGAAATAGGTAAGTACTACTTACCTAAGTGAAAAAAAAATAGAATGAAAACATTTAATTTTCTTAGAAAGGAATAAACTCTCAAAAAATTGCATTTGGATGGTGTTTTAATCTAAACCAAAAGGAATGTGTGGGGAAGTAACAATTTCCAACAAAGTTGAGAAGGAGAAGACAAAAAAAAACATTTTATTTCTCCTTCCGAAGTACTTGTAACTTGTTTCCGCGTAAAGTTTTTTCCTTGTTCATTGAATTAAAGCACCGTTATGATATAAAATTTTTCCATAATCATGAGAATGGACATTTATTTCTTTCTACAAAATCTTGATATAATATAATTTTCATTCATTAAAATCCTGACAAGTACACTATTTTAATTAAGATAAAAATTTTTGGTATTGTTCTCAAATCATTTCCTCACCGTATAACTCTTTTTTTTTTTTTAAGAAAAGGATCGTTTACACTATTTACCTATTTTTATTAATACAAAATTATTCATTCAAATAAATACTTAAAAAAAATACATCAAAATACTTTATCATAAAATATTGTGTTTTCTTATACATACATACATTTAAAATATTAAAATTCTTCTTATATATTAATACACTGAAAACATACATTATCTGACTTATTACAGACACACTTGTCTTTCCATATATATTCAACATTTGTTATCACTCACTAATTATATCACAATACTTTAACATACATCTAAAATATTAAAATTTTTCTCATAATTAATACACTGAAAATATACATGATCTGTCTTGAGACAGACACACATGTCTTTCCATATATATTTAACAATGTGTGTTGTTATTCACTAATTACATCAATACTTTAATATAAAATATTATGTATTTCTTATACATACATATATCTGAAATATTAAAAATTTTCTTATAATTAATAGAATGAAAATATATATTATTTGTCTTATGGTAGACACACTTATTTTCTCATATATATTCACCAATATGTATTGTCACTCACTTATACAATGTGTGTTGTTATTCACTAATTACATCAATACTTTAATATAAAACATTATATATTTCTTATACATACATCTAAAATATTAAAATCTTTTTCATAATTAATAGGCTAAAAATATATATTATATGTCTTATAGTAAACACACTTGTCTTCTCATATATATTCAGCAACGTGTATGTGTTGTCACTCACTTATACACATAACATTACCATAACATTACACGTATTTTCATACCCATGCAATTAAAATAAGGAATATTCTTTCACATTAAACATTATCTGATTATGGATAGAGACACTTGCAACATATCCATCTTAATAAATGCAATAATAACACTCATTAATCTAAAATTAATATATAACATTATGTATTTCTTATACAATAGACTGAAAATATATATTATTTGTCTTATGGTAGACATACTTATCTTCTCATATATATTCACCAATATGTGTTGTCACTCACTTATACAATATGTGTTGTTATTCACTAATTACATTAATACTTTAATATAAAACATTATGTATTTCTTATACATACATACATCTGAAATATTAAAAATTTTCTCAATATTAATAAACTAAAAATATATATTATGACTTATAGAAGACACACTTGTCTCCTCATATATAGTTGTCACACATTCATACACCTAATATTACACGTATTTTCATACACATGCAATTAAAATAGGAAATATTCTCTCACATTAATATTTGTAAGCTTAGGGATAGAGACACTAGCAACATCATTCTTCTTAATAAAGACAATAATAACACTCATGAATATAAAATTAAATTTTCTCATTGTCATAAGAGAAGGTGATATAAAATTAATAATAACACTTTTATTCATCACTCCAAATCTCTAAAATAAATACAATAAATGTCTTTATATATAATTCATGATGGAAGATGAATAGACATACTTATTTCT
>Ga0099824_1000036_pt1 | contig 80501 bp, 32 predicted proteins | sample SiratrowhiteBW_FD_76837 | JGI IMG/M metagenome (GOLD analysis project Ga0099824, IMG submission 76837) | Root nodule microbial communities of legume samples collected from California, USA - Siratro white BW | ecosystem: Host-associated > Plants > Roots > Nodule | place: USA: California... | reverse complement strand
ACTATCGTCGGAAAGTAAAACGATGTTTAAAGAGACGCCTCCACCACCCATGAACTGAGAAGTGTTGTTGTCTGCCTTCTCCATGAGGATGAGTTTCTCATCCACTCTTCTATTTTCACGCCTCCAAATCACCCAAATCACTATTTTCTTTTTCTCACCAATAACAATGTATTTGGCTCAGTTCAAGAAGGGGTAAATTGAATTTTGAAAGAAACGTAAATTGAACTTTGAAAGATTTTTCTAATTTAACTCTATGAAAACATCAGAAAATCTTTATTGAACTTTAAAAGATTTTTGCAATTTAACTCTATGAAAACATCAGAAAATCTTTAGTAGCAAATCTCAATGATTAAGAATATAAGGTACAATAGAAAATAAATTAGTTTTAAGCTCGAATGAATTTATTTATATTAGATGATGAATAAAAGACAAACTGAATGAATTATAATCACAATTTAACGCAATCAAGATTTTTAAAACAGCATAAACAAGATATATGAAATTATCGCCAAAACAATATGAAATTATCGCCAAAACAATATGAAAAACAAAATTAACTATGATAGAAATTCAGTCAATGTATTATAATAGAATCTTACAATCCAACAACAAATTCAACTTATCAGATTATGCAGAAATTTGATGTTAAATCAGATTTTATTAAAGAATTTCAATTAAAGAATCTTTGAAAAACAGTTTGGACTAGAACTTTTCAGTAAATGAACTAATTATCTATACACCAATACATAAGAATTAATTACAGGACTTCAAAGCAAAGTTTGATGATGCACACAATGAACATAATGCAATCTTGTAGTAAGAATATCAAGAACTATGTTGCAGAAATAAAACTTTAAGTATGCAGAAACACATATATCAAATAGTACAACAGATCACAGATTATCAAATTTTTCAGCAACAAATCAAGATTGTGAGAGAAGGGTTAAGAAAAAGAGACACAAATCAATTTTATACTGGTTCACTTTTTCTCAAGGGCTACGTCTAGTCTCTTTTGCACCACAAGCAAAGAAAGTTCCACTAATTCAATTAATTGTTCACATACAATCAATCAACCAATTCTTACTCTCTGTGTGAATCAAGAAACCTACTGAATTGATCAACTACTTCCCGTAGCTCCCAATCAATTCAGCAGAAACACAAGGCTAACTCCTATAGCCCAAAACCAATACAATTGTTCAAGAATTTCACAGAATTACAATGAACACAACACAAATCTTGAATCAAACAGGTTCAAGAAAGGTTGAGAATAACTCCCTGATTGGTGCAGAAAGAAAGGCCTGTATATTGTCTTGAAGAAATTCAGTAGCACTGGTCAAGATTGATTCTTCAAGTAAAAAGCCCCCTTTTAAAAAGATTAAGAAAGACTCTAGATTTTCTCAAAACGATTCTCTCACAGTGGTTCTCACAAGTGATGCTCAAAGATTGTATTCTTGTTTCGTATGTGTATTTGTATATATTTTAACACTTTAAAAAAAGCCACTGTATTTATAAGGGAAGAACCCAAACCAGATTTTAAAAAACAATTAATTCAGTTCGTCCAGCACGACTAAATTGATTCTGCTAAATTTGAAATCAGCTTTTATTCATCCAGTACCTTATTTTCCAAAATTATTTTTAACCAAAGTTATACCTTTCTTTTTATGATTTGATTTAATCATTTTAGACCATGTACTAGTGAATTTCTCCTCAGATGTGCCTAGGTTTTCTTTCAAAACCAATCATACTCACTCATACTAAGACAAAGCCTAAGACACACTTCCATCTTCTTGCTTGCTTTGGCTTGCTTGACTTCATCAAATCCTTTAGTATTGTGAGAATAATAACAAACACAAGATAAGAGTTAATTATATTACATATTTATTTTTGTTTTTTATATTTGAGAAGGAAAAAAATCTATGTATTTATAATTACTTAAATATTTATTTAATTATTTAAGAAATAATTAAATATTATTATTACTCATATTCTGTCAATCTAAAAAATTCTTAACAATATTAAAATGAATTTATAAGGAGATAGTCGAGAATATCTTTACCACTAAATTTTCTTTTTTATATTACAAATTGTTTCTTGAGTGGAGGGTGAGTTTACTACATAATATGGAAATAATTTCAACCTCCCACATCAATATCATATCAAATTAGCAATATAAACAGTGTTATAAGAAGTTAAATACTACTTGGATAAGATTTCATTGAAGTATTATAAATATGCTGGCATTTATAAGATAGTACTCTTTGTTTAATATACTCACTTATTACAGCTTCAATGTCTCTTGGCATACAATTGTGTCTCAATTATATATAAGTAACTCTAACATGAGGTTAACCAACTTCCTAAACAAAATCTCCCAACGAATCCATTGCAATCCTTATGAGAAGTTGAATAATAACATCTGTTAATTAGTTGTTGCCCCCACCTTGAATTTTGCTTAACAAAACTGGTCAAATCGAAGAAGCAATGTGCATATAATCTCATTGGAGGGAAGAACCATTTTGGTTGGTTCACCTTGAAGCAATTGCAACTTTGTTAAACACTTTATAAAATTAAGGGTCCCCACAAATCGTTAAGCTTCTTATCCACTATGCACTTTAAGACGTCAATGGAATTCAGTTAAGCCACTTCCCTAACTGAACTGACATGGGTCACTTGGTGAAGTTGGTGGGGGTTGAGTTCTAGATTGGGAAAAATATAAATCAATAGCCTTAATTGCACTTTTTTAATTCTAATCATGTCAATCAAATATTGAACTGGTACTAATATGCCATTTTATTTTCCTGATTCTAATATGAAAAGGATTCAATTAGAACCTGATGATTACATAAAAACTTAAAAAAATGTATATTTATATGATTTGAATAATCCAATCGATCCATCTACTCGAACCACTAATTATTATGGCCAAGATCACAATTAAGTAAAATTAATAATTGATTTAACAAAATTGTTAATTAAGTTTTATGATATTGTTTTCGTTATTTTAGATCAAAGGCTCTACAAAATGTGAATATATGGAAAACACATTAACGGGTTTAGTTGACCTACCTAACAAAGAATGCTGCCCTAAGCTTTTTGCCACGTTTGACAGTGACCCTATGAGGAGGGAAGTATCTAATATTTATCTTAGCGAGTGTTTGAGAGATAAATAAAGAACGTGACCTAACACAGAACGGAATATTGATGCACAGAAGAGTTAGTGAAACACCCTAACCTATTTCAATGCTTGTGTTTGGGTTAGGTTTTGGTATTGAACTTTGCTTTGTTTTTTGGTGCGGGATTTGTGGGTTCAATTCAACCACAAAAAGACAAAATTGCTGTAAACTTTAAAGAAGATTAAAACATGAAACATGTCACAACGTACGAACAAGAAACACGAAAAAGATCTCAGCACGGTTTTTCTTTCTTAACTATATCCTTTCAGACATTTATTTTGACGAACCAAACTAATAATTCGCAGTCACTTTCAAATGGGCATGCCACTCTACGTTGTTATGGAATCAATAAAAATGAAGCTTCAAAGAGTGTGATTCTTACATCAACAACGAAGGCTTAAACAAGAACACCAATTGTGAAAAATCACAATAAGGTAACATGCACAGAGGTAACAAACTCAACCACTAAGGTCTTACGTTAAGTCATCAACATGTGTAATAATATTTTAATCAATTTCACATATCATTTCATATGCCTTTGAGACACAAGTTTATTAAATATATAAAAGGAATTTTTTTTTTGGTCAAAATATAAAAAAGGACATGTATTCATTGATAACGAAATTACATTTTTATTGAGTTTTATGTGTCGTCAAATATATAAAAATAAGCATTTGAAAAATTGATAACAAATTATAATGTGATATAATATAAGATAAGATTTGAAGCTGTGCACTCAGAACATTAAAGTAATAAGCGTCTAATATGTATTGGTTTTAATCTTTTCTAGGTTTAATTTATTACAACGCCTAGTAATTTGGGAAGAATATGTTTATTATTGGTGAAATAAAAAACAGTTTGATTGAAAAAAACAGACGCCTACTCATGAAAACATATAAACATATATATTCGGTGTGATTTCAGGCTCTTCAAAAGTCTCTTTTATCTTCATTTTTAATTTCTTTAATTATTTAAATGTTTAAATGATGTAATTAATGAAAATAATATATTGATAATAGGTGTATAATTAATGAAAATAATTCATTTTCTCTTTATTCGGCTACGCAATTTCCCACTTCGCAGGCGCTTTTGTTCGTGCGTTAGTTACGGCAAAAGTCACGACGACCAACACTTCGTTTCTCAACAAAACCATAACCATTATTTTCTTTTCTTTTCTTTCTTTTTCTATTTTCCCCTCCTTTATTTTGCTACTTAAATAATTTATTTTCCAAATCTTTTCAACTTTTCAGACAATTAATTATCTTTTTTAAAAAATTTAAGACACGCTATTAATGTTTATTTACAATTACATGAGTCAAACCTCTTGGATGATTTTTTCAGAAATTGAAAAAAATGTATGAAGTTTTACAATCACTTTGTTATTTATAATAAAAACAAATAATTGATAGATAAAATAATATTATTTATGAAAAATAATTTATTAATAGTAAAGTAAATGAAAATAAAATTAGTTATAGAAATTGTAATATTTATATTCCTCATCCTTGGCATTGTAATACAGAAGGTGGTGCAAAACATGGAATTAAGAATTGAGCCTTGTATGATGATAACATCACCAACCGATCCAATAAGAAGTTAAAAATAAGAGACTAAACTAAACCAATTGAAATTGAAAAGGTTGAAAGAAAATAAATGAACAAGAAAAATAGAATTGAAAACAGTAGGTGTATAAATATAGGAAACATTCCAACGCTGGATGTTGCATGCTCCTCTCCCAATATTAAGCACCGCTCAAACACTTACCAATTTTGAAACTCTCTTTCTCTGTCATCTTTTCTGCTTCTATTCTGCATCCACCCTCCTCTTCTCTCTGCATTCCTCTGTTTTTTTTTTTTTTCTCATGCCCTCACCAATTTAAAGGAGGATTTTCACCATCCACGAATTAGTCCTTCTAACTTTCAGGTGCGGGCACGGGCTTTTGGATTCGAACAAACACTCCCGTAGCCCTGAACTATGTCAAAATAAGGTAAGCTTTTGTTTTTTCGTTTTTGTTTCTTCTGTTAAATAACCACCCCTGTTTCAGGTGCACAACACACGAAACAGAACATTCAACCGGGAATTTAGAAAAGCAAATAATTTGACCAGAGAAGAAAACCATGTTGGCTTTTATTATTTTGCTAATTCATGTGAATCGAATTTTCGTTTATGTATGTTTACATTGGAAAAAAATTCAAGCTTTAAAGACCATTTTTGTTTTTTGTTCTGTTTCCTCTGTTTCTGCAGAGTTCGAGAAGAGGGGGTAAATAGAATAGAAGAATCCAGAAATGGCATTCTCGCGTAATCACGTGAAAGAGTTGATGAGCGACGGTGAGGGATCGCCGAGGGCGATTCTGGAAACCCCTGTTTCGGAGACAGAGTCCGAGACAGACTCGTCGTTGGATAGCGGAAAAGAGGGTTACTTGGTGCCATGGAAGTCTATGGTCGATGTTTTCAAGTTCAAGTCTGTGCGAAAATTAACGTCCATTCCTCTGCTTGCGGTGAGCCATGATATCTCAAAGAAGGGTTTGACCAAAAAACTCGCTCGTATTCGAAGTGCCGAAGAGGGTATTGACATTGGAGCTATTCCCGCGAAACCCTCTTGGAGAAACTTTGATTATGAAGAGTTAGCAGCTGCTACTAAAAATTTTAGTCCTGGTATGAACTAAATCCTCTTTTTTCTTTTCATAATTTAGTGAAAGTTTCAGTCTTTTTTTAATACTAGAAATAAGTTTTTCAAGTTTGTGAATATGAAAAAAAAAAATCTCATAGGAAAAATATCAGTTCATTTGATGGATCTCGTTATTTGGAGGGATGAACCTTCCACTTTCGCAAGTTGTTTGGTATTTATTAATCAGTCACCATTAGCAAAAGAAAAGAGGCAAGGATGAATGTGATTTATTTCTACTTTGGTGTGTCCTTTATAATTGATTTTGCAAAATTTCATTTTCATTACAAGCATAGACTCTCGTGCCATTAGATATGTATCGTTTTAGCAATAACTTTAATTTAATGGCTCAAAATAGTTTCTTTTTTGTGATGAAATGTAGAGAGGATTATAATTACCAACTTTGTCAAATGAATAGGAATATGAACCCCCAATTAATAAATGCGAGACCCTCCATTCTTCTACTTTAGATGAGGCATCCCTCGTGGGATGTTACAAAATAATTGGTTTGTGTTAGAGGGTTTTTTGTTGAAAAGAGAAATAAGAAAAATGGTTTAGAATTCTTTTAATTTATACGACATGGTTGATTGTTGTATGGTATTATGGTTGATGGTTGATGATGACTTAGAGGTGTTAAGTTGGCGCCATTAGCTTGGGAGTTGGTTAGTGCCTAACTTTCCCCTTGGAAACTGTAGAGAGTAGACGACCTTTTTGACCAAACATAGGGTTCCTGTTTCTGCATGTCCACAGAAAAGGACATTTATTTATGGGGCCTCACATTAATATTCTTTACCCTTTAGTGCAGATTGCAAGTGTACGCTGGATACTAAAGCTGACACCATGAAAATATGAATAAGATTTAGTTTGTTCTATTGAGTGCATAATTAGTTTAATACTATCAAAATATTAGCGTACAAAGAAGTATTACACTAGTACATAATCCTATGCCTGGGTATGAGTTGTGTACTTTGCCACTTTAAAGGCAATTTTCCATGAAAATACTCAGGCGTGCCGTTTGCTGGTGCTTTCAGTTGTCACTTGTCAACCACATTGAACAGTGTCCCACCCTTTAACCTATGGGATTGGGCAGTGTGTCCCTCGAAAACTGGCATATCGTGTGACCATGGTTTGCAAGAAAGTTACTTCTGTCTTGGTTTCAACGATAGCACATGCATGAGCCAAGCTATTAAATTTGTTAGTGTAAATTTGTCAAGGGTACGGCTTCGGCTTAGTTCACACCTTTCATATTCCAAAAGTTTATGATGATGTCAATTGTTGTTGGTACATGTCATATGTTTCTAGTAGGGACATTCTTTTATGGTGCAAGAAGTTAGTTATTTAGTTTGTAGTTATGGTAATCGGGCTTTATGATGCATTTTTTCTGTTTGTTTCTTTTCATCCTAGAGATAAAATTCATTCAATCTAATAGGATTTTATTAGGAATATCCCAAATCATTTCTTTAAAATAATGACCCACTTGAGACAATGTATGATTAATTTGCGGAAAGTCAAAGTTTTAAATGTTCATTCTGCTTTTATAATGCAAAATGGAGATGCTTCAAAACAGTTGTTATAGCAGCCTTCTGCCAAAGACTAAATAGAAAAAAAAATATAGATATTGAATTTATTGCCTTTGTTTTCTAAAATCTCTACTATTAGTCAAATGATGAAATAAGTTTAATGGAAAAGCCGTTGTCAAGTAGTTCGGTAAGAAGCCAGTCAAATAACGTTTCCCCATTAGAGTTAATTTCAGCTGGACATGTCACTATGTATTATACAAGTCTAACACTATTCAACTTAATAGCTGATAGTTACCAAAACATGGCTCCTGGTCAAAGTCTTAAATTCAATGGGATGTTGTGACCCTTTGAAATTGTCCTTTTGGTCCTATTAAAGTAAATTGAATATTTCCTTTTGGTCTTTCTCATAAAGAGTCTTTAAGTGCCTGAAGTCAGAAACTATACATTAATACTAACACGATCAATAACAATTAACCAAATATTTTTGACTTTTCATTCGTTTTAATATTGTTATCTATGATTTTGTAGAGAACTTGGTTGGGAAAGGTGGTCATGCTGAAGTGTACAAAGGCTGCTTACCTGATGGTCAAATTATAGCTGTAAAGAGGCTAATGAAGAATGAAAAGGATGCTGCAGATAGAGCTGGTGATTTTTTGACAGAGCTTGGGATTATTGCACACATAAACCACCCAAATGCAACACACCTTGTTGGGTTTGGGGTTGATCGCGGCCTCTACTTTGTCCTACAATTAGCTCCGCATGGAAGTCTTAGTTCTATGCTTTTTGGTGGGGAGATGCATCCATTTCTTGCTTCAGTTTTCATGTTTTCATTGTGCTTATTCTATTTTTCATGGCTAACAAAGAGGTGTTCAACATGTCAGGTTCTCAAGGCATGGACTGGGGAAAACGATTCAAGGTAGCCCTTGGAGTGGCTGACGGATTGCATTATCTCCATAAAGAGTGCCCAAGGCGAATCATTCATAGGGACATCAAGGCCTCCAACATATTACTCAACGAAAATTATGAAGCTGAGGTACTATGCCAGCAGCTTATAACATAAACTGAATTTTTCTACTTATATTCTATGTGCATTTCTATGCAAAGAAAAATAACACCGCTGTAATAAACTTCAGATTTCGGATTTTGGACTGGCAAAGTGGCTTCCAAATAAGTGGGCCAACCATGTTGTCTTCCCAATAGAAGGCACATTTGGGTTAGTGTTTGTAGCTTCATTGACTCACATTTCCTACTGTAACCATTTTCTTAGTCTTAAAACACTGCATGCATGAAATGGTTGGTTGCAGCTATTTGGCTCCGGAGTACTTTATGCATGGAATTGTGGATGAGAGAACTGATGTATTTGCGTTTGGAGTTTTGCTGTTGGAGCTCATAACAGGCCGTCGCGCTGTTGATTCAGATAGTAGGCAAAGTCTTGTCTCCTGGGTAAGACTTCATAACCCTAGTATATCTCATGGAAGATCCAAAGTGAATTTCCCTTCTGAGAGAACATGACTTGAGGATTTGGCAACAAAGAGTTGAAGATGTTTATATAATCTTTGCTTGCAAAATGCTGCTTATGTTTAGAAATGATTTACTGTTTCAGGCCAAGCCGCTGCTGGACACAAACAATGTAAAGGGCATAGCAGACCCCAGATTAGGAGAGGAATATGATCATACAGAAATGATGCGTCTCATGGTGACAGCTTCCATGTGTGTCCACCATGCATCCTCCAAGCGGCCATTCATGAATAAGGTTAGATTAGAAGATGATCATATTACTTGTTTAAGTTTTAGGGTTTATGATTTACTGTTTATGATTTAGAGTTTAGGGTTTTGGATGTTTTAATCTCTTGAATGGTTTGAAACTAACTTGCATCTTTGTGGACTATAGGTTGTGCAGCTGCTAAAGGGTGAGGAGACAATTCTAGACCTTAAGCAAAACTCAATTGCACCAAAATCTCAATTGGTAGAGGCATGTGACCTAGAAGATTATACTTGCTCAAGTTACCTGAATGACATGAGTCGCCACATGCAGCTGATCATGGAATGATCCTTCTTGGTTAGTGAGATTTGTAGTAGGGATGGAGTGATGTTTATAGCAGTGTAAGTGGTTAAATCCAAAGTCACAAACCTAGTGGGGCTTCTTATTTAGCATGAACTTGTAGGGAGCTTTTGGCTTTGGATTAACGATGAGAACGACTGTTTCCTCAACCAACAATGTAATGTACAAATGATGCACAGCAGAGTTAGGGTAACTGTTTTGCTCTGCGGCGCATTCACACATTTTCGCCCATACGTAAATAGTATCCATCAAATGAAATGTGTATCGTTTGTATTTCACCTTCGTTTGCGATTAGCAAGGAAGATTGCAAAAATCCAAAACTCAAGTTTCATCATTGTGTGATAGTCTACACGTAGAAAGCTTAAAGATTATATGAAGAAAAAAAAACTATGCACGTATGGTTTTTCATATAAATCACTTTTTTCACCATTTAAAATGATATTTTTAATGTATGTACTTAAAATTTGGTCCGTTTTAGACGGAATATAAGCTTTTTGAAGATTAAAATTTCTCTAGAAAGTATTGATAAAATTTGTGTGATTCTTCTTCATATAAGTATTTTCCCGAAACAAACTTAGAAAATGAGCTATATTCTAGTGGGCTTTTGGATTTGAGCCCGGCATACTTAGTACTGTTCCAAAATAGAAGCATTCTTCCTACACTTTAATACTTTTCCATACTTTCTTCCTGTACCTCCATGGATTCGACGCATTTACCAGTATACCCCTAACAGAAAATTTAAATAAATCCTATACCCCTCAGAATATACAATTTTTAATTTAAAATATGAAAAAGAATTGTATTTTCTACTAAGAAAACAATTTTTAATATTGTAAAATTTAGAATGTAAAAAAATATATTTTAAATTGAATAATCTAAAATACAAAACAAAATTATATTTTGAATTAAATAATAAAAAAACAAATTTATATTCTGAATTTTAAAATTTAAATATAAAAAAGATTATATTTCAAATTCAAAAAAGGTGATTTTGGTATTTTTGAAAATATGAAGGTGGAGGAAGAAAGCATGGAGGTGCAGGAAGAATGCATCTCCAAAACATTGGGCTAAAAGACAGAACTTAAAATCGAGCCGTGGGCTGAGGCAAACAATAGGTGTCCATTGGGCTCAAAGAGAATGAAATAAAAATGATTTATGCATCTCCATGATCTCGTCTTACACCTCTATACTAGTCTTGAAAAGTCTATTATATTCTTAGTCTATTATATTTCAAAGTCATCCAGTTTACATTTTATTTGGAAATGTAAACCGGATGGGTTTATAACTATAACTGATTTTTATCAGTTATAAATTGGATGACACCTCATTCTTTTTGAAAAATATGATATAATATTAACGGTATCAAATCTAATTTTATTCAAAATTAATGTAATGTGCATACTACTACCCAATTCACCCAATTAAAATTAATGTAATTAAAATAAAATAAAATAAATGAAGAGTCTCTCCTGTTGTTGCAGATGCACATTTACTTCTCTCCTCATTTTCCAATAACATATGAAGAGTATTTGTTACTCTGCAAGCATTTCAAATGAAGAGTCTTTTACTTTGCCTACACCCTCACTCCTCCTTCTTCATTGGATTTCATTTCAAATTTAATTAAAATTAAATTAAATTAATTTAATTAAGGCAAATGAAGTGTCTCTGCATTTTTGTTGTCAAATGCTAAAACCTCAGTCACATACCTAAAGTTATTAGAGCATCAATTTGCAGAGGTGATGGTGTTGGTGGTGTTGATGCTGGTAGTGCTCATTCTGATGAGAATGTACATTTTACATTAATTTGCATTTTGTAAATCAGACGTCACTCCATCCATCCGATTTACATTTTCAAAAGAATTTGCGAACGGGATAGCCAGTGGGTGAAAATCATCCGGTTTGCAATTTTGTGAACCAGATGATCCATATCCATATCTAGTTTACAAAATTATAAAACGGATGATGTTCATTCGATCCGATTTATAAATTACACTGTGCTCAAAGAAAATACATATCCTTTTATATCATTTCAATAAGAATATTTTTTGGAATTTGAAATTATATTATACGCATTTATTTATTTTTTAGAAAAGTACATTAGTAAGATATGTTTTAAATATTATAATATTTTCTTAATGGTTTGTTTTTCTGCCATATATTTTTTAAAGACGGAGCTAGTATATTCTTGTTTTTGAGAGAAAAAATGTTAATGAGTTATACCTTGATTAGATAAAACATTTTTATAGATGAGTATATTAGACCCTTTATGTGCATTGATAAAAACAAGACTCTTCATCACAATTATTTGATATGTCATTCTCCCTTTCTTGAATACTTTAAAATGTAGCCTATTTTATTATTTTATTAAACATCCCTTGGAATAAAATAAAATAAAGGTGAGAGACTTCTACGGTTACGTAAGTAGCGTTGAATAAAACGTCAGCTAAAAACAAAAGTAAGCACAACGAATGTTTTATTCTGCATTTGATGCGTTTTAAAAGTAAAATTCAGTTGAAAATAATTTATTTTGGTTCCAGTTAAAATGGTGAAATGAATAAAAAAACAGAATAGAATAAAATATTTATTTCGTTCTATGTTATCTTAATTTTTGTGGTTATTTTATTTTTTTAACCATTGGCTTGAGTTGAAACTCATTAACGGCCATATAAAATATCTGACCTAATAAATAATTTTAAATCTCTAAAAGAAGGGAAGTGAATTAAGAATTCAAGTTGAGTTTTTGAACTAAAGATGAAGATGATTTAAGCTCATATCTTTTGAAGCTGTCTTTATCCTCATCTCTTTGCAATTACTTGTTCATCTTGTTTTCTCTTTTATTTCAGTTTCCTTCGTATTTTCATATTTACTTTTATGTCACGAATAGCATGTAGTATTTCCATTGACTTGTGGTTTGTCGGTAGTTTAATTAGTAACAGCTACGATATTTAGTTTGTGACGAGTTTCGTTGCTACTACTATTTTTTTATCTGCACATACTTTTTTTAGTAATAAAAATTAGGATTACAAGTCTCACCAGAAAAACTTTCCACTAGGTTCATAGGACTGACCGTAGCTTAAAGAAGGAAAACAAAAAAAATACTTATACTGTCCTAATTCAGTAAATGGTATTACCAAAAACATTTAAAAAATTTGCAAGCAACAAAATATTTGTGGAAAAGAATTCATATTTGCAGACAGTGCTAACGTATTCATCATTGCTGTCAATGAAGGAAAGACAGAGTATTGCGTAATGCGAATTTCAAATTCAATTCCACCTCACTTTTTTCCTCAGTTGTTATAATTGAACTCACCAGGAAAATGTACGAAGTACCAATTGATAATAACATTATCAAGACGTGAAAATTTTATTAAAAAAAGCCTTCTGTTTCAGGTGTATATTTCAAGAAGGCTACCGAGTAATAATGAGTTAATAGTGGATCATTCTATTTCCGTGTTTAACGAAAATGTTAAAAACAGAAATTTTAAACACAGACGAATTGGCAATTAAGGTAATTAAACAAAGGTTGTGATACTAAAGCTAAGAAGCATTTAGGAAATTGTTGTGCAAAGATTACGATGCACGAAATATTTCTCATTTCTGAAGTAATTAGTACATATCCAGCTTCCTACTGTAACTAAGTAGCGAACTCAAAAACCTCATTTTTTTTGTTCTTAGCAGCCTAAAGGTGTTAATTATAGAGGAGGGTTGGCAGCGGGTCAGCTAAACTGTGCCAGAGACTATAGCTTTTGATTTGTTAGCATAACCAGGAAATTAACAAAAGTTGATGGAGTTGATTAGATCAATAAGACTGGTGAGGCCAAATAAAGAACTCAGCTGCTGTTGTGGCTGGTGGAGGCAGTGCAGTAAGCCCAGTTGCATTGGCGGAAGTGACAGTGGGCACTGCTGTGCCAGCGTTGGTAGGATGAAAATGTTGGAAAAGGTTGTGATGATAATATGCTGTTGAAGAATCAAACGGAATTCCGCAAGGGATTGAAGCAATGGGCTGGTTGATGGCCGAGAAATTGATGCTGCCACTCACGTTTCCGCACTGTGGATTCTGCTGACTGCTGCTCACAGCAACTTTCTGCTCCGATTCAAGGGAAAGCTTCAAGCGTTTTGCTGCCCCACCCACTGGAAGAGAACTCTTCATTATAGCTTCCACATCATATCTATTCATCTCAAAGTTGGTCACTGCGTTTGCACCTCTGAACTTTATTGCTGCAATGTCATATGCCTCTGCTGCCTCCTCTTCGGTTGCTGTTACCATGTGAACTGCGTTAGATGATGACACATAATATTCTACCATAAAGTCCACAATGATAAGTGACAACAAATTATCAACATGGACTTATTGATTGTCAGTATGATCTTATCTATTTCATGAACTTATCTAGTTTTTTATCATCTTTCTTTACTATGGATGCTGTGAAACTTGACCATAAAAAATTTAATTAAACAGTTATTTTTTTATAACACTAACAACTATGGAAGAAAAGATATATACCGAATGTTCCCAGGTACAGATCTTTGTTTCCGGCTACGCGGCCAATTCTTGCTTGCCACCTACCCTGTTGATGATGCCTGGAGAACACAACTTACAAATATTAAAACAGGATCAAGCACATCAATATGTTACATCATTTTAAATTTTTAACTCCAAACCTTGTGACACCTCTATATATCGACGCTCCCCTGGAAAACCCACTACTTTTCCTGCAAGAATGGAAATTCAAAGTTTCAGAAACTGCACAGAAGTACAGTGATAAATTTTTAATAAGCTAACTCACAAACCTTCGCAGTGATGCAATAAATTCTTGCTTCGTTACATGCTTCATCTCCTCCAATTCCTTTGAATAATTGGAGACCTGAGAAAGGAGGATAGAAATAAAGTCAGTGATGTTTGTTACAATACTGATCCATGCATTATCTATACATACGAACAATGCACCCACCAAGCTATTTGATATATCCACAACTTCAGAAGCTATATACAAGTTCACCCTTCACCCAAACAAAAACAAAACGGAACAAAAGCTAGCTATACATATAATACTAAATTCCCCACCCCATCATCCCTCTTTTCATTCTTGCCACGTTAGTATGAAGATACCATACACCCTTTCTCGGCACCTTAGCCTCAACTTTTTACGTACCAAGTAAAGCATATTTCTTTCACACAAACTATTAACCGCATTCCGTTTAAGAGAAACTTTTGCATATACGAGCGTATTAAAATATGAACACTAAACATGCATGATTCCTTGCGTAGAATCTCTCCTTCTTTGGTCCCACCTCAAGGTTTTCAGTCCATGTATATGCGTAGGATTTCATGCAACTAAGATCTATCAAAACTGAGTACAAGAAAGAAGTGACTGCATTACAGGGAAGTTGGTGGTAGCGGTGGGACCCCAGTACTTTAGAGCTGCCAAATCATAAGCTCTCGCAGCCTTTTCTTCCTTATCATATCCACCTGATAACCACGACAATTGGCTATGTCAAAATCATCTCTCAAACAACAAAAAAAGTTTAAGATGGTATTAAGCATTCTTGAACCAAATCTAAATGAAAAGTACTACTTACCCAGATAAACTGCAGAAGAGTCAAAAAGTTGAATGACAGCCAGAAATGCACCAAAGTCCCGTTCCATGCAAAGGAAAAGCCAAAATAGCAAACATCAGCTAACGGAATAGTCAAAATTATCTGCCAAAAATTACTTTTTTAACCCAAAATGCAAATGGCCGAAAGAAAAGTGATCATATGCTTGCCAATTGCCACGGTGCATGCGCACAAGCAAACTTTTTTTTCCTTTTTTTTTTTTTCTCTCTCACACCCTTTATGGCTGCTAGATAGGATGAAAACAACTGCACATTGGATTAGATCCATCAACCCCATCCTCTTTTCCTAGAACAAGGACCGGTCGAATTTTATTTGTACTAAAAGGTTCAATCTATGAACAAAATTAATTTGAAGACAAAAAATGATAGTATCTGTGCAAAGTAATAATCAATTTTTCCTTTCTGGTTAATAAAAATTTGAACAATCATAATAAGTAGATAGCTTATAGTCAAAGACGTATCCCGGCATTTAAAAAGAGACCGAAAAAAGAAATGCCGAATTGCCTATTTCCCATTGGAACGATTTTTAGACAAATCGCCTTTTTGCCGTTTCTTTCTCTTCTTTCGTCCAATAAAGAGACTCATTAAAAAATATTTTTGTTATTTGTCCCTGCAACATAGGATCTAAGAAATCCCGTGAGTTTGTTTCAGATGAGGACACCATTATTCTGAGATGGGGGGCCAGACCCACTGTCGTAACCCTTCAGAGCTACAGTAGAGGCTCCGCCATCTCAATGTAAGCCAGTACAAATTTCAATATGGGAGTGATGGGTGATGTGGTCAAACGCAGCTTTCCCTGGCAAGTGGGAAAGCAAAAGCAAAAGATAAAGCCCTAATGCACAATATCAGTTATCACTCATGACTAATGAGGAAGGGGAAGGACGGATAGATAAGATACTAGACATGAAGGCGTCAACAAAAGGGTACGGAACAGGGAGAGAATGCAGAACGAACAGAAATGAGAGATTAACATGTCTGACCAGACAAGAAAGCAAAGACACCCGACTCACAAGGGGCAAAATGGCGGCACATCGGATCAAATCAATTGAAAGAAAAACGCAGAAACAGTGAAGTAACTAGTACTACCAGCATAGTATGTATATACCCCCATCAGTCAATCATAAAAAGGACTGTTTTACAAAGAAACTCCAGGTGTCCTACCACACTCCAACCATTAACTGCACCTTCAATGCATGCAAGCCACTTTTCAGTGCTATACGATCACACCTATTCTTCCATTATTCTCATTTTTTGTTTACTTTCAAAATAGAGAGAGAAAGAGAGAGAGTTAGACCTTGACGCCCTTTCCTGGCTTGACCCTCCCTTCTGCAACTGTTGTCCCATAGATGCGCTTCATATCTACCTGTCCATCGGTGCCTGCAGAATCACAAAAAACATAATTAAAGCTAACTCACAATCTAACATGAAATAGATGTGAGAATAGGCCAAAATTATGATCTTGACCTCTCTCAAACCATTGTCAATTCTCCGTATCTAAAATCACTATCTCGATATATTTTCACAAATAGACAAGAACTAGCTATCTACTTTTTTCAACTTCCAACGTCCCAAAACATCCTTTGGGTAAGAAAAAGAGAAACCTCATTTTTTAGCACAAGCACCGTACACATACACACACACAAACCAACAAAAGAAAAACATAAAACAGTAATTAACTGATGCAATAATAGAAATGAAAAATTAGTATACCTAGTGACACCTCTGTAAATAGAAGTTCGCTGGCCGAAGGTATCGACGATCTTCTTCGAGCTACCGGAATCCGCCGCAACGACGGCCTTCTCGGAGCTCTGCGCGACGGCGAGCGAGAGAGTGCCGGTGGCGCCACCAGAAAACGCGGCGAACTCGTTCGCAGAGGACTCAATAGAGTGAGTCCCGAACTCGCTGGGCTGCGCTTTCCCGATGGACGCGGAATCGTCAACCTCGGAGCCAGAGTTGGTAGAAAAGGCCTGGAATCCGGCAATGGTCTTGAGATCCTGCTGGTCGCCGAAGTAAGCAGAGCCGTGGTGGTCATACATGTGAGTCAGCGAGGAGTCCTGCGTCTCCGTCTGGCTGTCGGAATAACGCATCACAGCGGAGGAGTGCCCGAGAAAGTCCTCGAGCTTGGGCGGCGGCGCGTGGCCCACGCTCTGCGACTGCGACGATTCGACAAAACTCACGTCGCTCTGGTTCAGATTCTGCTCCATCAGAGGCTTGAGGTTCCCGTTTCCCCACCCTGCACACAAAACGAACCGTTTCAGCGATCTCTCACGTGCGCTTCTTTTATCGAAGCATTAACCAGTAACTAGTGAGTGGAGTAAGTAAGTAAGTAAGTACGTAGCAAGTGGCTACTATATATATTACCGTTGGGGTACAAGTTGTCGAGGAAGTAGTGATGCGAGTTAGTTGCGGAAGCGGCGTCGTATTGCACGAACTGAGGTTCGGAGGTTCGGAGCATTTCCATGGGAGAGAGCGAGAACGATAGCCAGTTAGTCGCACGTGCCATTGATTGGTATAAGGATAAGAATGGTGCAAAATGAAGACCTGAGAAAAAACGTTTCTGCAGAAACAGAAATGAGTAACAGTTTATTGACAGAAAAATAAAATAAAAAATAAAAGCTTAAAAAAGTCCAAAACTGAAACTAGCTCTTACTCCGGAGATGCGTTACTGGTTGAACAGATTGCTACTTCTTCTCCATGTTAACTTTTTTTTTTTTTTGGGGTTAAAAGGAAAGAATGTTAAGTGAGAAGCAGAAGAAAATGCATGCAAGGTTGGGTTGAGAGAAAGAGAGAGAGAGAGAGAGAGAGAGAGGGTGGTGAGTTATTTATATAAGGGCGAGAGTTTGAGCGTGAAGGAAGAGAGGGTTTGGTTTTACGGAGAGAGAGAAACGGAAGGCGAAGAAATAATAAAGAAAGAGTGGAGAGAAGTGACTTTTGGCTCTGCGCGGAAGAAAATTTGTCTGAAACAAGTCCGCGTAAGATCCGGGCTGGGGCAAAAATTGAAGGATTTGTTTGGTAGGTTTGGGTGGGGGGAGGGGTGGGAAATTACGAAAGAGGGCTTGGCTACTTGGTTGTTTTATAAGGAAGGGAAATTAAATGGGGGTTTGGCATTTCACACACTTGTCTTACATGCAGCTCTTCCGGAAATGGTTTGGGTCCAGTCGCAAAATTCAAACCCGTAACTCTTGTTCCCCACTTTCTTATTCCATCAACCAATTGTGTCACTTTTCACATTCGAATACTGCCAGTAACGGAGACTTGCAGGAGAAAGATACAGATTGTTTTCAGTCACATTACGCTGTTAAACATCGTTTAAATATTTAAATATCCGTAATGTTTAATTATTTATCACTATTAAGTTATCTTTGCTGTCCATAATGTTTAATTATTTATAACTATTAGGTTATGTTTGCTGCACGGAGTGAATTTACGCTAGAAAAGAAAAGGAGACAAAAACAATGAGGGAATGAAAAGAAAAAGAAAATAAATGAAATTTGCTTAAACTTATCCTATTACGTGGTAGGTATCTGTTTGTAAAATAATTATGAATTATTTCATATCATCCGTGCATATAATAATGTGAAGAATATACTTTTTGAAGTTAATTTGAAAATTAAATGAAATTAAAATATAAAAATCGTAGAATATTGAAAAAAATAAGTAAAACTTGAAACAGGAAATTTAAATTGACGTGATACTATTAAATTTATTACATATATCAGATAATTAGTAATAATAAGACATTTCAATAATTTATAAATGGATACAAACCTAATATTATAAATAGGTTTTGTAAGATTGAGTTAGGCTTAAAGTTTATTTTTTAAGATGTTATCAAAACTTATCCTAGCATGATTTTTATATATAGACTCACGCACGAGTTAAAGAGTCTTTACATTCGGTTTTGTTAAACTTGAAATTCACTTCCTAAAAAAATATTGAGTATCATGATCTAGTTGAAATTAGATTCTGACATTCTAAACATCATTATGATCACATAGTAAGTCCTAGTAGTCAGTATCTTGTTCATGATCTTTGTTAATTTTAATATGTTTCCACTTTCACATTAATCACATTCATCTTTTTTTAATCTTTTTTCATTTAAAAAAACGTTACTAGACTAAAGTGATCAATGTCCATTGATAAATAAGTCTATTGATAGATGAGTATATCTCATGATAAATATGTATAACAAAAATGCTATATACTAAAGTGATCAATGTCCATTGATAAATAAGTCTATTGATAGATAAGTATATCTCATGATAAATATATATAACAAAAATGCTATATGAAATAGGTGTTTGTTATTGTATTTGATCATGTTTATCATCACCAATTAATAACAATATTATTTTTTTAATGGATTACAACGTGAAAACCTCTTCCTGCAACAATTGTACCAAAAATTTACCTTAAGGACTCAAAATATCTACATGTAATATAGAAATTTGTTATTAATATTAAAATTACTGTTATTTTTAATATTTAGTTTGATCTTGTTTAATCTCACCATAAAACTCAATGTGATATCATAGTTGAAATGAAAAATTCTTTAAGAATAACTAAAAATAATATTTTATGTGGGTCATATTTTAAATTAACTACACTCAACTAATTTATATGTTTATTTTAATTTTTTTCTTAATTATCTTACTATACACATATTTGACTAACTTTCGTCACTTTCAAATTTAGAAAAAAAATACTTAATAAGATTTTTACAATACGAAGAAAGTGAGTTAAACTCAAAACATTCAAACCTTTGAAATTAAAAATAGTAACTGTCTTATGTAGATGGTTAAGATTTCTTTCATACACGAAGAACAAATAATATCACCTAAAAATAACACTAAAAGTTAAAACAGTAAAGAAATAATATCATATATAAGATAAGTTAACTTTAAAATAAAAAATAAAAAAATATATAATCAAACAAGTTACAATTGATTTTATTTTAGTAATATTTTCCAAATGTAGGTAACAAGAACACCGTTCTATTTAAATGAAAATTAAAGACTCACATTCTTAAAAAATGTAATTGATAATAACTTTTGTATATAAGAGGATTTTTAAAAGTAGTTTTTTAATTCTTAAAAATTATCGTTTTATAATAAAAAGTTTAAAAAGTCCTAATTTTAAGTACAGGTAATTATTTAAATCTGGCACACTAAAATTATTATCTAACTGAATTATAAAATGTTTAAAAATTAATTCATTTATGTTTTATTTTATTAACGTGGATAAAAAATTCGAATTAGCACAGTTTCATTCAATGAATTCATGATTCACATTAGTCGGTGACAGACTTTAATTTGTATAAAAGTTTAACCGTTTCTTCTAATATAAAGTATATGGAATAAACTAGAAGATTAGTTACATCACATGTTTTAGAGTTTCAAAATTATTTTGATGATAAATAATTTAGAAATTTTATAATAATAAGTAATAATAATAAACAAAATAAGCTAATGTGTGTTCCACATGATTCCTTAAAAAGGTGAAGATTTTAAAATAGGAAATATGCTTAAACTTTTATTAACTGGATAGTAATATAATTTAAAATTTATATTTATGATAAATATTTTTATATCCACTCCCTTGTAGTAAATATTACCTTTACTTTTATATAAAATAATAATAGTAATAATTAAATTATCAAAATCAGTAAAAAAAAGGTAATATTAAGTTAGTTAACTAAACTAATATTATTATAAATTTAATTTTACTCTATAAATACTTTTAGAATTATATATTTAAATAATTACTATGTATGATCATATCTTGAGGATATGGGGTTTTGGCTTATATATATATATATTACTCTTACTATATATTACCGTTGTAAACTATTATTTATCCTTACTCTAAATTATTTACGTTCTCAGCATAAATTACATATAATTTAAAAATTATATGTAATTTTAAAGATAAACTTTCATTTAAATATAATTGATATTATATTATATCATTACTTAATTTATTTTTTATGTTCATCGTATATTAAATATAATTAGAATTTATCTTGTTCTTATTCTGTTGAATTCTTTTATTTTATTATGTCATGTTTACAAAACAAGCCTTAAATATACAAAAATAATCATTTACATTTTTAAAATGATTTAAAATTTATCAAGAATATTACTTTTTTTTCAATCTCAATTTAAAAACGTAGATGATATTCTAAATTACTATTCACACTGGTGGATAAACGCCTTCAGTTTTATGGTAACTGTTTCAAATCAAAATATATTTTCTCTATTTTCAAGGCTGTGTATTTAATATCACGAGAAACGAAAAATGTCATTAAAATAAAAGACTGGTATGGATTAATCTATTTAAAAATATTTTTTTTAAAATAGAATAAGTTAATTATAATTGCTTATATTTGAGACTATCATTTTTCTATTTTTATTGGAGTTATAAAAAAGGAGATAATATTTCATAGGACTAAAACGTAGATTTAATTATTTTATATAGAAAATAAGAGACGACATGAAATAGGTATCACTTATTTCGTCTATAGTGGAAGATTACAAGTATATGCCATGACTCTACCATATAAAATCTAACTAGAGAGGTTCATTCTTTTACCATATTCCTATTCCCTAGCTCGTTTTCTGCTAGTAAAAGTTATAATCATGAAATTTACTTCTGACTAGTATATATATAGTATTTAATAAAGTCATAAATGAAGATAGAAATCCCAAAAACAGTCAATACAGAAGTAATTGGCAAATAGCACGGCTCATTGATAGTAGTATTAATTAAAGTTGAATTGTGTGAAATTTATTGCGAAAAAGAAAATGCATACTAGGATTTTAATATCTCCTTGAAAACAGTGTTTGTTGGTCAAAGGCGTGGAGAGAAGAGAAGGAAGATAGTGCGTCCAAAGTTAATAGAGAAATAAACAAAGGGATCAGCTTTAGTGATTCTATGCTATGCTACTACTATTAAAAATGAACCTTAATTTTAGCAATGCTTCATTGGAGTTCAGCCTTTTTAACGGTATTTCTTTAAAGAAGCGCCTAATATATATGTCTATGAATGCATAAACCAAACTTCAATTCAATTTTCAGCTTTTTTCTGTGGCACTTCTTCTCAACAGTCAACAACACCCCTCTATCTAGACAGACATAAACTCATGAACTTGTCCTCATTAGTTATAGTCCACAACTCACCATCACAAAAAGACACATCATCCATCCCTATATACTAAACTCTTGTCGTACAAATATTAATGTAAATTTTCACAAGAAACAAAAACACTTATCATGATATTAATCTTCTTTTCATTTTTTTTTACCCTCAAGATTATTATTTTTTAAATTGATTTGTTGAGATTTGGTCATTCCATATATAGGTGACGAAATATTTCTAAACTTAATATTATTAATAATAACGAAATTTATTAGTCCACAATCTCGAAATTATTGATATCTTTTTATTGGTAAGAGAATTACTGATAACAGATACGCAGTTATTAGTGTATAGAATATTAAAAAAAAAATAGAGGCCCACAACAATTTGTGTATTTAATCCTTATCAAGAAGCTCGTTTAGAAATTTATAAATAAAGAGATAATTTCAATAAATTCACTGGTCCATAGTCTCAAAATTGTTGATATCTTTTTATTGGTAAAAGAATTTCTGACAACAGATAAACAGTGATTAGTGTATAAAATATTAAAAAAAAACAAATAGAGACCCACAACAATTTGTATCTTTAGCCATTTATAAAGAAGCTTATTTAGAAATTTATAAGTAAAGAGATAATTTTAAGAAATTCACTGGTCTATAATCTCAAAATTGTTGATATCTTTTTATTGATAAAAGAATTACTGACAATAGATACACAGTAATTAATGTATAGAATATTAAAAAAATAAATAGAGACTCACAACAATTTATATCTTTAACCATTTATCAATAAGCTTATTTAAATATTTATAAATAAAGAGATAATTTCAAGACAGAAGATACTTTTTCTCTAATTCTATACATCTAATAAAATTTACATGAATTCCTCTATAAACCGAGCGCTTATCCAAAAAAATAGAGTAAGAAAACGACCACGTTGATTAAACAAGCTAACTAGCAATACATTAATACTCATAATCAAATTATATTAAAATATTTTCAAAGATTTTAGGTTGTTATTACCTTGAAGTTTACTGTTTTTCTAATCACTTATTCTGATTGTGATTTACTCCTAACTCCCTTATGTACCAACTTAATACTTATCAATCAGAATCTAACTACATATGTAACTAGCTCTACTTCCCTTTAACACATACAAAATAGAGATATGGCATAACATGTATCCAGTTCAATCTCTTTTCAATGTTTGCACCCTGTTCATATTTCCGACTATTGCAATCTGTCACTGATTCACGTACAATGCCTCCAACTGTCACGGGCATCACACCCATTAGCCTAGCTTGCCACCGCTTCTTCTCCGATGGGCATATAGGACTTGTTTTCCTTTTCTTCAGACCCCAATGCATACGTGTATTAGAATTGTATTGTAGGTTATAAATACGTATTGTTACCGTACTTGGTTTTTATTGATTATTCAGGGTAATGTCATTGTCCATGAAGGAAGAGAAAGAGTTGTGCATATGCTACATGCAAACACAACATAGCGGTGATGATCATCCAGTTATCCACACAGGACCAGAGAGAGAGCATTGAACTTGAAGCGGTGTTCTTGACACCACACAACATTTTCTTGTTGTTGGAGCCTTTTTCATTGACAAAACCTACGTGCCAAAGAAAAGAAAACCTACGTGCCAAACAAAAGAAAATGTATATAAATTAGTTTGGATAAATTTCTCCAAAATATCTTTACAAAAAGAACAGAGATAAAAATATTAAAACTGATTTTTTTTATATGTTTAAATAAAAAAATTAAAAAAAAAATGCTTGAGAAAGCTTCTATAAATTGTTTGTTAACTTACAAAGAAGCAAATTTATTTATTTTTTTCTTCTTGAAGTGTTTATAAAAAGTTCTTCCACCTTGATGTGTTTATAAAAAGTTCATCCAAATGGAAGCAGCTCATGATGCAAGGAGGGGTGATCACATATAGACAATTCACTATAGACAAAGAACAAGATGGTTTGTAGAGTGGAGACGTCACTGGGATATATCTTAAAGAGCGTGTTGACTTAGGATAAGAGTTATCAAAAGAAATTCACTCGTGATGAAAAAGAAAAAAACTAACTTGTGGTGCAATGGAAGGGAGAAAGACAAGTGTAGAGAAGGAGAAAAAAATTGTTGTGGTGCGATGTTAAAAAGAAAAGTAAAAGAAATAAAAAAAAAAAAAAATAGTGAATAAAGACGTGTTGGTGTCCTATTTTAACAAATTTTTGTATTAATATAAGAAATAATATTTCATGTATCATAATTATTACATTATGGAGACATAAAAAAAAATCTTAAAAATAAGTATATTTATTTTATACAAGGAGATACCTAAACTCATCGATAAAAAAACAAGATCAATATCTTATAACGGTTAAAATGTACACCATTCTTATAACTGCAGAAATAAAATCATAAATTCATTTAGATTTATAAAAATATATAAGTAATTTCTGGTTATATTGGTACTTAACTACAGTATGATTGGATTAGTTTGTTCACTATTAGTATGATTAGTTTGTTCAAGATTATATGGCTTGTACAAAGTTACAACTTACATCACATCAACTATGTTTTCTCTCTCTCTGTGTATATATATATATATATTACAATGTTTTGCATTTTGGACACAAGTTATAGTCACCTTTTGAAGTGGAAAAAAATAACTCGTACCTTCTTATTAATTACCTTTAGCTAATTGTACAATCATTCTTAGCCATGTTTATCCAAGTTGGGCTGTCAATGAAAGGATATCCCTGTTCAAGGAAAGAAACTTCCTGTACCTTATCGCTTAGAATATATGCCATAATCGCATTCTACTGAGCTTATTCAAAACGTGATGATGACTCCCAATCCAATCAAACAAAAGTTAATTTTTTCATGCTGGAAAACTCATATGATATCATCGAACTTAAAAGTCACTAATACTTTTCTTTCCTTCTGCTTTATCCTAATCATTCTTCACTACCATATTTATTCTATTTGAGATGTTTTCCCAATTTATTAAAAAAGTAATAATATTCATATTACGTGCTTTAAATTATATCTTTATCTTTCTATGAAATAATTACATTTTTTTAAGTTTTAAGAATTCATTAAGAAATTATCTGTTTTTCATAGTGTATAATATTTTTCCAACTTGATAAGTTAGATTTGTCATAATTATCTAATTGAACCTTTTACTTTTTAAAGATTAAGGTTAACGCATAATATGAATTCAACAAAAGATAAAATTGAAAACTATCATACAAAATCGATAATATTATAAAAAAATTATTTAAAAATCAATTTTAGCTATCAAATAAAACGATTGCTAATTGTGATCAAAATAATAATCAAATTAAGTTTTGATTGTTAAATAACTATAAAATAAAAGTAATGATTGAATTTAGTGACCAATTAAGTTAAGATAATTTGTATTTAACATTAGCTATCAATATTTTAGTCACTTATATCATTAGATTCTAAATTGGTATCTAATTAAGTTAGAGACTAATGTAGAATCTAATTATATAAGTGGCTAAAACCATGATAACAAATGTTAGATACCAATTATCTTGACTTAGTTAGTCAGTAAATCCAATCATTATTTTTATTTTGTAGTTATTTAACAATCAAATTCTAATTTAATGACTATTTTGATTATAATTAATAATCATTTTATTTGATATTAAAAATTGATTTTTAAATAATGTTTTTCTGACCAAGTAAAGCGATTACACAAAATCAAATAATAAAAAAAAAGTCAAGGTTGTTTATACACAAAGATATATGATGTTTACGTAATTAATTAAATGTATATATAAACTAATTATCTAAACAACAATAAATCAAGATTAAAAATTATATACATCATTCCTAAAGACACACACATAGATAAAGGTTTATTAATATATATATATATATATATATATATATATATATATATAATTACTTCAGAATAATTTACAATTGATATGGTTGTTTATTTGTTATTAAATTAATCATAATATATAAATTGAGTTAAGTATAAATACTCCCTCTTCTCCAAAACTAAAATATGCTAAAGAAAACTCAAATATCATAATACTAATAAGTAAGAGATTATGTAATTTTATAGAGATTATCTTAATTTTGTAAAAGCAAAAGTATAAAAAAAAAAGTGTATCTAGTCTAATTTGATATCAACATGTACAAAAATGAATTAATGGGTTAAAGTCTATATTGAACCACTTGTAAAAATTTTAAACATTACAAAGAAAAAATTATTTGTAAATTAATTCACAAAACTTTATATATATAATATCAAATTATATCCTTATAATTTTTACTAAATATTTCTTTTTTATTAAAATACTTTTAAAAATATTTATAATGTTAGAATAAAAGTTTATTCCACATATATCATGTCTACAATATTAATATAATTTTTTTATATTTCACTTTTATAGATAAAATTGACATAATATACATTTTTTTAAAAATATATTGAAATACTAATGTTTTTTTTTATTCCAATATTTTAATTCAACTTAAAAAATAACATGATATAAAATTACATATTAAAGATGAACTTGATAAAATTTACATTTTATATACATACAAGTATGATCATTATATATTTTGATCATCTAAGGTTGTGTAACTTCAATTTTAATAATCTAAACTATACATTTACCATGAACTCATTTCTATTTATTTTTATTTTCTTATTCTTACTCAACAGTTTCCAGTTATTTTTGAACATGTACAAGTGTATTAACCAACCGATGTTAGTTAAACTCGAAGGGCATATGGGAGGACAGTGTGTTGCTCCCTTGACACAACATCAAGCTCCCTTTTGGGGACAAAGCATTAACAATTGGAGAAGTTACTATCACACTGCATATTTTAATTTGACAAGAACTATTATTGTCAAAAAAACGTAGCAACTTTTGCCCTTTTGGCTGGTGGTTCCTAAGAAATGGCAACATCAAGTTTGTGATGGCAAATTAAAAAGAAGCAGAGTGAGCAGAGGGTCGACCAGTGGGCGAGAAAAGGGGAAGCACGAGCAGTAAATTGCTTGATTCATCACCCTCTAGCTGTAGCATAAGACCAAGTTGAATACATGCACTACTATTATTACTATTATGTATCTTTCTCTGTGTATGTAATGTGTCACTTTTAAGATAAAAATGGAGTCACCCCGGGAAACATGAGTGCATAAAGCAGTGCCGACGAATACGCATCATCCTCTGCGTTCTACCCCATCTAGACCGGCAGCACCTACGCACCCTTTCATTTAGCATCCAATGTTATTGCATTTTGCATTTTCTCTTTCTTTCTCTCACCCTTAATCACTCTATCATGCATGCTTAAAAAATTATATATGCCAATACCCTTCACTGTCTACCACCACATGATTTTGCATGTTTACATATATACTATATATGCATACCCACAATGGGTGCACTTTTTGTCTCTTTAGGAGTCACATCCAATTATTTAAGCACTTCTTTGTTACTTCTGTACTACTCATGTTCTTGATAAAAAAAGTGTTTTTATTAATTATTTTATTATAGTTTGTTATATTATTAACAAGATAATAACCCAGCTAGTCATTAATTTGATAGTTAACCTAATGAATGATGTAAATAAAATTTGTAGGACAGATTAGGCCATCAAGACAACTGTCTTATGTCTGATTATTTTAGATGTTTTATCATGCATTTAGGATATATAGCAAAACGGTAATTGAGTTAATGTTTTGATAAGTGATTCAGAAGTTTTGTTAAGGTTTAATTTCTAGTGGAGTCTTTTATGGTGGTGAGAATGAGTTCTATATTTCAATTTTTAAGGATTAGTCTTACAATGTTTTTAGTATTATTATATTTATAAATTTTTGATAAATAATTTTAGTTTTTTCATACATAACTTGTCTTTATTATTTTGATCTCAAAAGGCTACATTTAGTTCATACTAGATACTGGTGATAATTAATAATAGTGCCAAAAACAAAAATAGTTGATGTAGTTAATTAGGATTTGATTACTTTTAAAATTTTTAAAACTTAAGTATTATTTTATTATCTATATATAATCTAAATTTTTAACATGGTCTATGTTGTCTTTTTTTTCTCTTCCTCTTGGTAATACTTAAAGTGAATCACATTACGGAAAGAATAAATGATTTCAAATTGGTATAAATTTGTAATACTTGAATACTTAAAAATATATATTGAAAAAACAATTTAATTTTACATCATTAATGGTAAAAAGTGGGACAACATATATTATGGTTAAAACACATAATAATTATAATTTCAATCAACAACAAGAAGATAAAAAAAATTACATAAATATTATTTATTAAAAACAATGTTAAACATAATAATACAACATATAAGCTTCATAAAAATATATATCAAGTATAGCTTAAGATCCCAAAATTCCTATAGATGACAACATTAATCTTTTATCAAGCACTTGTTTTGATCTTTTAATATTAATCATGATATCTTACTATTTATGCTTTGGTAAACTTTACTAAGGTTTATATTACTATGGTTGATATAACTATCCATAAATTCAACCGGCCTTTTTTTGTTTACGACCAGATCCATGCATACAGTCAAAAAATTTATGTTATCGAAGTGATTGTATATGAGGCGTATGAATCGGCTCATTATAATATATATAAAAGAATAATTATTCTGGTCATTAAGACTTGAGAGGCGTGATGCATTCAAAGCTCAAACTTATTTTTTTTTATTATTATAAAAAAGAATGTGATAAAATGTGTTTTAAGACACATCATGAATGTTCTAAAAAAATATAAAGTACATGCAAATTTTATTATTCTAGCTTATGATTACTTGTATCCTATGACAAAGCCAAGTTAAATATAAAAAATATATGGATTTTTATGAGTAAGATTATTGGTTAAGAAACACTTAATATATATTATCAAAGCTTTTGATATTGTTGTAAAAAATAAAAAACAATTTTATATTCTCAGAATTTTCTTCTTACTTTTTATTTTTATATTTCTTAATCAATGGGTTAAAATAGGCTAAAAATATAAACATATTTTATACCAGCTGTCTTTTCAAATTTTGTGATAAGAATTCCACTGACCATTATTACAAAGGGGTTAAAGAGTAAATACAATGAAACATGGTTATATGTGTGAACAAAACTAGTACTAGTCAAAAAGTTCAACTGTATAACATTAACTACTTTTACATGCCAGTAATATTTCTTTATAAACTTTGATAAATGATATAAAGTAAACAAAGTAATAATCTAATAAATTTAATTAACTATGTTAAATTTGTTAGAAAATTTAGTACAACCTATATTCTTTATTCATTGAAGTTGTCTTTGATATCTCAATTTTTTAAAGCATAACGTGACTTCAAATAAAACAAACCTACAAGCATATGTGGTTTTCTCTCCTTGGAGGAAGCAGTGCATGAGCACACGTAAATGAAGGTAAAGAAATAGATATGCACGTATTAGTGGCTGATTCGTTGGGTCTTCTGTGCAACACCAAAACAAGCAAAGTACATTTTTCCTTCTTCTTTATTTGATGATAAATGATATTGTTTTGTTTTGAAGGGGATATGGTCCCTAGCCCTTATGAAATATAAGGTACTAACATTGTGAGACGTGGCATCTAGGGTTTGTTAATGGGGACATCTGGTATTTGCTATGCCAGCTCTCTCTCTTGAACTACACCTACTTGTTTGTTTGTTACCTATGAACTTCTTGAGTTAATAGTGTCTTTCATTTCCATGTCAGTCACCTACTTAAATATTCATGAATATGAAGTTCATGTGCATATTTGTTACCTTTCAGTTCATTATCAATTATCGTATATGTAATGTTAAAAATACTTTAGGTCTAGCTCTATATGTAACTTTGTCTATCACTAATGAAATTTATTATATCATACTAAAGTGTCATCAATTGTAAAGTGAGATAGTCTTAACACTGTGATCAAAATGAAAAAAGAAAAAAGATGAGATAGAAATACTGTTTAATCGTCTAACTGTTTTCTAGAGTAAGAGATAGTCAAATATAATCATAGATTAATGTAATGGATAATTATAAAAAAATTGTATTTAGAATTTTTTTTCAATAGTTAATAGTGTAAAAATATTTATGTAACTTAAAATTAAATCCATAATGAAAAGTATTGATATGATTTTCATTTGTAGCGTAAACTTAGTTTATATCATATGATGTACAAATCTAACTTTTAAGATTAGATAATTACTTTTAAGGTTGAAGGTTCTACAAATACAATTAAAAGAAAAAGGAATTTTTTAATGAGAAAATATGAATAAAATTAAAAGAGACACTTTAAGGATGTCCAATAAATAAATTTTTTAATTTAAAATCCTAATATGTATTATTATATTATTAAAATTGGTCGCATTTTATTTTTATAAAAGACATATATTCAAAACGAAAATTACGAACTCGTGCTCACAAAGAGTTAGTCACGGAGTTATCCGCAAACTATTATCCCATGTACCTAAATCTAATATCAACCAATTAAAATTTGTAATATATTTTTACGATAGTTTATATTTAAAGATCTTATAATAGTTTATATTAACTAATTAAAGACTATTATTGGTATAATTCATAGCAATGGTCATACATCGATAATTTTTTTTCACTGTTAGTATATTGGGTAAATTTCTCAAATTTATGTAATTTTTATCTAAATTTTTTGAAATGATGTATTTTTTTTATTTTTTAGATATGGGTAAATAGTGCATAGAAGACACAATATCATTGTAAAAAAATTGTGATCCTGTTGCATGAATTATGAAAAAAAAACACACTTTTAGTGTCAAGATTTCAGTTACTCCTGAGAATACTGTATAATTTTAGGGTGATTAATATTTTTCATCCATTGTTAGTGTACAACTAAAATAAATGAGACAGTTACAAACTCATTTTATTTATTACTAAATATGTAATGATTGAAATTAATTGAAATAAATGTGAAGTTAAATTTTAAAATAAAAGAATTGAAGGGATTATTGTTTAAATTAAAATAAAAAATGATGTTAGTATGAGATTTATATATTAAATTAAATTAAGATTAACTTAAAAAGAAAAATTAAATTAAAATTTAGTAATAAAATATATTTAGCAAAATTAAGTGTAAGTTGGATATTTCAATTTAGTTACTAATATAGAAATAATTTAAAATAAAATTAAGATTTAGCAATAAATTTAAAATGAAAAATTTGAAAATATTATATAATTTTTTAAATAAATTTATTGTTAGTTTTTAAATTATATGTATTAGTTACTAAATATATTTCTATATTAGGAATTAAATTTATAGCATGTAATTTTTTTCCCAGCATGTAATCACTATTTTATTCAAATTAACTTTATATTTATTTCAATTATTTAATCAGAAGTAATTTCCATTATTATATATTTATCAATAAATAAAATAATTTTTTGTGACGGTTCATTTATTTTAGTTATACATTAGCAATTCACCATATGTGGAAAAAACATAAGAGAGAGGATGGAGAATATTAACCACCTACAAATAATGTAGTATTTTCACTATTCTAATTACCTCATTAATTGAAATTTTAGCCATTTCATTTATTCTTAAATTAATTGGTGTAATAGGATTGCAATTTATTCACACAATGATATAATGTCTAGTATGTATAATTTAACTATATTCAAAAATAAATTAAAAAATATATTATTTCAAGAATTTCAAACAAAAAATACACCAATTTGAACAAGTCGCCGCATTATTTGCTTGGAATGTAAAATAGCATAGAGTTTGAAAACGTTATAGTGCGGTTTCATTTGAGGTGTATTCAAGTTTTGAAGTTAAAAATAAGATAAGTGTGATTAAAATATTATTATTTTGAGTTGTTAATATGTTGTTGTTTTGGTGTAATGTCACCACCCTTATTGAATTATAGTCTTCAAATCTCCACATTCAAACAGATATTTTGCATGGAAATATTAAATTTTCATACATAAGTATTATAATATAGAATTGGCAGGGGTACAAGTTGTGTACGTAGACAATGAATCTCTTTTGCAGCTATCTTTGAGTAATGTCTAGCTTAGCTAGCTTGATTCTCTTGACGCAGCAACCACCAACTTGCATATATCAGGTGACTGCTACCTTTGCTTCTTCTTGTCTATCCCCTTTCCTAAGCCCATGTGCCATCACACGTGCTAACTGCACCAGACAACACGAATGTGCATACTCTTTCTCTGCTCTACCATTTCGACAGTTAAATCCATATGCCACATTAAATATTCAAACCAAAACGTGGGTCTGTGTTTTACAACATGCTCCATTTCTATTTCCACATATATCTTCTCTCCGTATCATACTACACTTTTTTATTTCAAGTGTAGAAGCTCGGTTTTGAAAGAGACAACCAAGTCTTGGTTTTGTTTTACACTTTGCAAGCATGCCTTTAAGTTTGAAGTCCACGTCTTTAGGCCAAACTATATATAATATACCAGCTTGCCTAACTATATATATATATTGCCCAACTTGATATTTCACCACCATTATATTCGACGCCTAACTATATATATTGTCCAACTTATATTTCACCACCATTATATTCGACATTAAATAGAGATAACACCTTTTAATAAGTGAGTATAAATATTATTTTATAAGTCAGTTTTGTAGAATTGAGCAAGATTTAAAATTTACTTTAGTCTATCTTAATAAATTGTTAAGTTTATCGGATTATCTATTATCATACCGTTATCGGACCATCCTTAATATATAGTTTTACATACGAATTAAGAAGTCTCAACGTGAGAGAAGTGTGTTAGAAATCTTATATTAAGTAAAGATATAATTTTTTAATAATTTATGTGAGTAAACCTTACTTTTATTTACCGATTTTGTAAAATTGAATTAAACTTAATCTACTTCTTAAAATACTTTAACGTATTAAAAAAATCAAAATAAAAAATTAGAAGAGTAAAATGTGATTAAACAAACAAAAGAAGTTTTAAAAAAAAGTTTATTCAAAATGTTTGTGGTATAATGCACTAATCCTATGTAATGAAACATGAAGTGAATTGATGAGTGGATGATCTTAATGATATGATATGTGTTGAAAGTTTTGATCATTATGGGGGTGTGATTAAAGTTTTTGAAGGATGATGATGAGGAAGTAGATTCTTAAACTGAGACTGGAACCAAGGGATCCTAATCATCGTTCTCATCTTCTTTCTGTAAAGATTAAGCTCTGGCTTTTGACCATTGACTGAGAGGCACGTGCACCGCATCCTTCTTTTCGTTCAAAACGCAGAAACGATGATTTCGGCGACGCACGTGCACTCCCTTGTCCCGACACACACTAACATAATCATGCCTTAACTCTCACCTTTGCATTCTTTATTGTTCCTTCCCTTTTTTAATCTGCTTTTAATACCCCTTAAATTAATCCCACGGTTAATTTTAATGTAAAGCCACGTTGATCATATCACATAAATTCAAGTGGTACCCACCATGCACGTGACCATGCCTAAACAGTAACTTCAGTTTGAAGCTTTTTTTAACCTCAATGCAGAACCAAGTAGTAGTTTATTATCACAACTGATGAGTATCACAGTTGTTGCTTACTCAACACCGCCATTTTAACATGCATGGATTAAAATAAACTATGCTTTTGTTGATCAAACTTTGATTTTAGTCATTGAGTTTATGTTTTATAAAACAGACATTAATTTATTATCATAAGTTCGGTACAGTACAATATTAGTTTACTTTTTTAATATCTCCATTTGCATGTGTATCAAAATTGTGTTTGTATTAGTTTTCGTAATTTAAGAACAGAATTCACTCTAGTGTTTCCAAAATTTAAAAGATTTGACTTTTCTGGGGTCTGTTTGCTTCGTGGGTTTGTTGCAGTGTAGATAACTAAATTGGCCTCAGAGTCTCCACTGATTGAAAAAATAATAAAAGTTTTAAACTTTAATTTTTTAAAGATCAAAATAAGATGTTTATTTTAAAAAAGTAAAAATTATGACTACTAGGAAACATGGAAAATAAACATCATGGTATTGATTATGGGTCACGTTTTAAATGAGAGAAGAGAGAGTGAGCTTAGATATATGTAATGTAACTTATATTTTGATGCCTACATTTTGTAGGATCAATGATTTTATTTTTATACAATTAAAATGCATATCAAATTAATATTTTGAATTTAAGGTGAAAAAATAATAATTTCTATTTTAGAGTTAATTTTATTTATTGAAAATTTAAACAAACTATTAAAATTTGTTTAAAAACATAGATAAGGATAAAAGGGGACAATGTTTATATGGTTGAAAAGAATTTTTTCTACTTGTGAATGTGTGAAATACATTTTCAAATGAGAGTAGTGAACATATTGGCAAAGAAGAATGAGAACTTCTCTAAGTTCTAATATTAGAGTATATTATTTTTGTTTTACCTATAAGTATTATTTTTCAAATATTTTTGTATTCAATTACAGTGACGACAGGAAAGAAAAATTAAGAGAAAAATACAAATAAAAATATATATTGTTTGTCAGTTAAATAGAAAATAAGAATGATAATGAAAACAAGATAAAAATAATTTTTTTCTTATTTCTCTACTTCTTGTCAAACAGAGGACATATTTAAGAAATAAAAAATTATTCACAAGCGTTTTGTTCTCTCCCATTAAGAATGAGGTGGGTAACATCAAAACGGCCCAAATGAAAATAACAGATACAAAAAAAGCCTCTTGAAATTGAATTATTACTATTTACACTCTTCCTTTATATTACCGACTTCCCCTTCTTGTTCTTTTTTCCAAACTACCCTCCCTAAGCAAACTTCTCTCATCTTCTCCCTCTTTACGTAACTTCATTCTGAAGAAAAAAAAAACCACATTCTCCGTTTTTCCATGGAATTGGTACCCAGTATATAATATCAAAGTTAAAATTTCAATAATTTTTTGGATGATAATTAGCAAAGGCGAGATTACACTTGATGGTGTGTCTTAGGAAGAGAATTAAATATGAGGGAAAGAGATTGGATGATAAGAGGAGTGTGATTAGCAGGTAGTTTGTAAAACAAAATGCGAAAATGGGTGTATCAGCATAAAGAAAAGTGTGAACAGTAGTAATGCAATGCAATGCAGATCTATTCCATTGCATTTGGATAATAACAAACGGACTTTGTTATTTAAAATTCTGACGCATTCTTCATGTACCTCCATAAAATACGTAAAAAGACAAAAATATCTTCAGGAGAAAATTTTTAAGACATTGCCATGACTTCTAGACTGGCCTAATCTAAAATGATATTTTTTTTTTCGTTTTGACTTTCGGAATGGTTCAACCCAGAATCCCTCTACCCTGTTATTGATTTTCAGACTGGCCTAATCCGGAATGGTATATTTTTACTTCGGATTGGCCCAATATGAAGTCCCTCGACTGCACCCTGACTTCCAAATAGTATTTTTTATTACTTATGAATTGGACTGATTCTTCCTGTACTTCCATGGTAACTTTCTGCACTTCCCATTTTAGGCTTGAAGAAATGATAAAAATAAATTTCATTAATGGTAACTGACATTTATTTCTTTTTTCATTTGGGGTTGTATAAACTGTAATACAATTAAAAAATAAATATATATTTTTGTATTGCAGGTTATACAACTCGCAATGTATTTAAAAAAAGTTTTGTGTTGTGGGTTGACAAACCTGTTGTGGTGTAATGGTGGTTATCACGTTAGTCTTGTACCTAAAGGTCTCCAGTACATTGCGGGTTGTACAAACCACAATACATTTAGTTATCATCAATTAAAACTATTTTTGTCTTTTTTTAAAGTTAAAATAGGAATATGTTAAAATTATGAAAGTGCAGGAAATCAATATGGAGGTGTAGGAAGAATCACTCTACGAATTGGCATTATCCAAAATTCCTCCAGCCCACCCTTGAGTTTTGTACTAGTCCAATTCAGAATGATAGTTTAATCAAAATACAAAATACATTCCAAACCTTTTTTATTTTTATTTTTATGAAACCCTTTTCAGTCTTTTTATAAAGGCTATTTTGAACTTTCATAGGTGGAGGAATAATCGGTCTAAAAATCATGGGCGTGGCAATAGCAAGTTACTTAACAGATAAATAGGGCTCTTATCGTAGACCATGCACTCGGCTATAGTTGTTAAATTGTTACGGAGAGTTGTTTCCTACTTTATGTGAAACATTTTCGTAAAATTTAACATAAAAATAAACAAAGTTCAGCAGCGAAATATACTTTGACATTGTCTCTTCTAAATATTTTAACTAAAGCTTCAAAATAAAAATGATAATAACATTTTTGGAATTTTAAAAAAATTATAATATAAGTCATAATTTATATAATGCAGGAAGCAACTGCCATTATTACGTGCTACTTGTGTTGATAAGTAAAAGAACGAGTCGCTAATAGATTAAATGAGCTTTTCCTTCCTGCAACTCAATAATTTTTAACTACACCACCATAAGTTTTGAAATGACCACTTTATCTTTTATAAAAGTAAATTCTGAAAGTTTTTCAAAATTTTCAGAACATAGATTTCTTAAACAGAATTTTTATAATAAGATTTTTAAAATAGAATTTTTAGAATAAGAAAGATATAAAATACAATTTAGAATGAATTTTTCAAAATAAATTTTTTAAAACAAGTTTTCCACAATATAAATGATACTTTCTAGAACATATTTTTTTGAATAAGCTTTCTAGAATTTAAATGAGTTTTTCATAACAAGTTTTTTTTTTCAAAATATAAATAATAGTCTCTGAAACTTCCTCTCAAAAAGACTGAAGTGAAAAATGGAGGTATAGCGGCATCAATGAGAGCTCCAGGCGGGGCAATAGTGGCGTGATGCAATAAAGGAGAGTATTTTAATAATTTTCTATTAGGGGTGAAGTTAGTACTAATGGAATGTGGGAAGTAACAGTCTTAAAAAAATATTACAACTTGATCATTAAAAAGAATGGTGGTATTCTTTTTTTTCAACTATGCTAATAAATTGAATAATATAACCACATTATCTTTTAAGGGTGAACATTTAAAATTAATTTGTTATCAAATTTGGATAAATTTTTTATAGTATTTTCACAAAACAAAAAGTAAATAAAAACGAAAATTGACGAATTTATTAAATAAAGACACCAGTTTAGATTTTGGGCCACACGTTTCTAACTATGACGCCTTGAAAGCGTGTATACGTAACCGTATTGGATAGTTTATGCAAGTGATAATCTTGAAGTCACTTTAATAATAAGAAATGAAAACGAGACCTATTATTATTTAGGTTATTTAAATATTATACTGTAAACATAATGATCCATATCAGTAAATTAAAAAAAAATAGCAACATACGGTCAGTTAAAATAAAACTAAACATGAATATCTTAAACAAAATTTGATTCAAGTTTTATAGGTAATAAAATTTGCTGAGAAAATTGGTGATAGTAGCCCAGAAAAACTATACACAGTAATAAGAAAAAGAAGAAAAGTGAATTGTAGGGAGAGGGTAGAACCATAGGAACTAGGAGTGAAAATGAAAATGGCAAAGAAGATGATGCATAACTACGACCCCAGCATCCTTTGGCAATCATCACACGCCATACACAAAAGTCCAAACCTGGCCCTCTCCTTCGACCCTTCCCTTGGAAATCCCGATTAAAGTACTGATACAATACTCTTTTAATCAAACACTTGTGAAACTCCCAAAAGAAAGCTTTGAAAATCATCATATACAACCCTTTTTTTAGTCCCTTTTTTACAATGTTAAAGTCTCTTTCAACACAATTCCGAACTTACCTTATCATACTTGTGTCCTGTGACATGAGTTTTTTTCACTGGAATTAGTCTTGCTTCTTCTTGTAGCTGATAGGAAGTTGAAATTTTGTAGCTTGGAACAATCAAATGGATGCAATCCAAACAGAGAAAGTCTATGTTGCTGTTGGTAATGATGCACAGGATGGATTTAAGACTTTGAATTGGGCTCTCAAGAAATGGAATTCTCATCCAATTTCCGTTGTTATTCTCCATGTCACACACAATACTCCCATGGATTGTGTCCACACACCATGTAAGTTGGACTTGTTTTTATTCTCTGCATTGAAATTCAATTGGGTTTAGCTTAGTTTTGTGATTCCTTTGCAGTTGGGAAACTTCCAGCAAGATCTGTGAGTGAGGAGAAACTACAAATTCTCAGGAAAGATGAGCAAGAGAAAATCAACAAGCTGCTTTCCAAGTATGTTGCTTTCTGTGGCAAGGTGTGTACATTTTAGCACTTCAAAAGTAGTGTTCAATTACTCGGATGATATGAAATGAAGTTATAGTTGCTAAGTTCAATTATTCAGATCATATGAAGTGAAATTATGTTATAGTGGTTTAGTCCAACTCTACTACTCTTCTGTTTCTGCATATCACAGGTGCCAGCAGAGATTCTTGAAGTTGAGAAATCGGACGAGCCATTGCAAAAGCGAGTCATAGACTTGATCTTTGGTATAGGAATAACCAAATTGGTCATGGGATTTTCATTCATGAAGCCCTCCATGTATGAAATTTCCCTGCTTTTCTTATCAAAGAATTTCATTTTTCTAGCAATGCTAAATTGTCTGATTTTTCCTTGATGTTTTTCCGGTCTCTTGGTTAGGAAATCTAAAGGTGCTATTAGTGGATTGTTCTATGTTCATCAGCACAAGCCTTCCTTCTGTGAATTGTTCATTATTTGTGGGGGGAAGCAAATTTTCCTGAGAGGGAAAAATGATGAGAAAATCATGGAGGATGATCATGGAGTCATGGTTGCAAGAATAAGAGATAAGATAACCTTCAAAGACTGGTTAGACAAATGGTTCAATGACAAAACCAACGATTCTCCGGATAAAAGTGAACCACTTTCCTCAAGCAATTTGGAGTCCTCAGTAAACAGAAACCAGTGGGAATTTTACCTGCAGGAAGTTGAAAATTATTATCAAGAATTGTTGTCTTCCAAGTTGGAGGAAGGAAACTGCGGGCTAGACAATGACGACTCACAGATTGGTCCAAATGAGCCACATGTCACTGAACACAACAATTATAATATGGTAACTCACAACAACGACAAATACTTTTCCTCAAATATGTGTGTGGCCATGATTAATGCTAATATCTATCTTCTTTGTTCCCTTTCGTTTTGTTTCTTCTAGGGAGTTGTTAGATGATTGATTCACTTTTCATATAATATGATTTGTTTTTGTTGTACAATATTGAAAAAGAAGGCACCTGTTTGTGAAAGTCTAAATGCCCTTTCTAAGAAAACTCTCACTTTGACTCTTCTAACATTTGAAAATGTTACCACGAGTTTGAAAATATAATCACTTTATGATGTCTTGTTCCCTTTTGTTCTTTCACATGATGCTGTAAAAAACAATGGCTAACATTGTATCCTACTCAGAGTGGTGCAGAGAAAATTGAGATTCTGAAAAGTAAGCTGAATGAAGCTCAGAAGACGATCCTATTGAAGAGGAAAGAGGCCAAAGATAGTAAAGAGAGGCACGCAAAAGCTGAATGGGCAATTTGTCTATGCAACAGTCGAGTAATTCTCTGAATAGTCAAATTAATACAACGACTAATTTTTTAATTAAGATTAGAATTTTGTTTTAATTGAAATTGATATGTAGATTAAAGAAAAAAATTAAACATGAATATACCTAATGTTATGGTTTAGGGTGTTAGGGTTTCTAGGGATTTGTTTTTCTTGCATGTGAGATTCACGTAAATTGTAATGTGTGAATGCAATGGTTAGGCTGAAGAAGTGGAAGGTCGAATTCGAGAAGAGGTGAGGGCTAAGGAGGAGCTACAGAAGGAATGGGAAGCGGACAGAGAGCAGACAGAGGAGATGAGAATGGAGGTGGAAGAGAAGAGGAGGAGGCTCGGTTCCCTGAGGGAGGTGCAATCGGAGCTCTCCAACAGGCTTCAGATATGGACGCTGGCCAAGACGCGGGCGGAGACGCAGCTCGAGAGGGCGGTGGCGGAGAGGAGGGAGATGGTCAGGGAGATCGAGGAGCTCAGGCGCCAGAGAGACGTGCTCAACCGAAGGATCGAGTTCTGCAAGCAGAAGGACGCCATTGGAATGGCTGCTAGGCTCGCCGACACCTGCTGCACCTTCCGCGAGTACACGGCGGAGGAGATCCGGCTGGCCACCGACAACTTCTCCGAGCGGCTGAGGTTGAAGTCCGGCGGAGATTGGAGCAATGTGTACCGAGGACGCTTCAACCACTCCACTGTTGCCATCAAGATGCTCCCTTCTTTCTCCCTCCAAGATTTCCAATCCAAGGTGCATGTTTTTTTGCTAGATTCAATTCTTATACAATTCATTCAAATTCTGTTTTTTAATTTTCATATATGTGATTTTAGAAATCAGAATCGATTACAGTAAATACTAATTTAGACTACATTTTTTCAGGTGAGGGTTCTTGGTGATATTAGGCATCCTCATTTGATTGCCATGGTGGGGTTTTGCTCCGAGCCCAAGTGCATAGTTTTGGAATACATGCGCAACGGAAGCTTAAGAGACATGCTGTTTTCTAGGAGAAAAAACCGCGCCTTAAGATGGCACGACCGAATACGAATTGCCTCAGAAGTTTGTTCGGGCCTGGGCTTTTTCAATGCAGCTGAGCCAAGGCCTGGTATTCACTGCCATTTGACCCCATCCAAAGTCCTCCTGGACCGCAATTTGGTTGCAAAGATCACGGGCATTGGGCTCCATGATTGCTGTGATGAACAGTGTAACGTTGAGTCAGATTTGCGGGCTATAGGGGTTTTGTTAATGCATCTTTTGACAGGAAGAAATTGGGCAGGGCTGGTTGAGGAGGTGATGACAGTGGATGGAGAGGCTTTGGCTAGCGTTCTTGATGAGATGGCTGGGCAATGGCCAATGGATCTAGCAAAAGAACTTGCAGGCCTGGCTTTTAGGTGCATGTCCAACTCAGAACTGAGCATTGCAAAGGTCTTGGAGGAACTGAATGAGATAAGGAGAAAGGGGGATGAAATAGTTGGAAGGGAAGGACGAAAGGCAATTATTGGTGGGTGTATCGATAGAGAGGGATCCAGTGATGTGCCTAGTGTTTTTCTTTGCCCCATACTTCAGGTTGGCTTCTTCATCTTTGAAAGAAGTTTCTTTTACATACATAGAGATTTCTCCTAAATATGGTTTTTTCCTTTCTTTATTTGTAACATATATGGTATGTTGCAAATTTGCATGACTGATCCTGATTAATGTTTTTCGTTTGTTGAGTCCTGCACATAATGTTTGGACAGACAGGCAAAAGTGGAGTTAGTTTTTTTGTTTCGTAAAATTAAGGTTGTGTTGTTGTGCTGTTGGCTGCAGGAGGTAATGAAACACCCACACTTGGCAGCAGATGGGTTTTCTTATGAGCTTGAAGCAATAGATCACTGGCTGCAAGCGGGGCGTGACACATCACCGATGACAAATTTGAGGCTGAAACACACATTCCTCACCCCGAATCACACTCTCCGTTCCCTCATTGAGGATTGGCAGACCAACAAATCACCTAAACTTACACACTAATACCGAATTCTTTTAGTTCATTAGATCATTTGTACAGATTAATTTGTGACTAGTGCTGATTTTTTGTTCTCATTGCCACCGGTGGACCACTACCTCCAAATGAAAAGTTACCAGTTGAATTAGCCAGTCATGGTAGGTTCAAGCCTGAAACTTTCTCCCTACTGACTTACCATTCTTTTTTACTGTCAGACTTGCTACAACTATGAAGTATTAACTAAATATGAAACAGCAAAAATGGAATATTTATATATGTAAATATATCGATACGTAAGTACAATATTTGGTTTTTCAGCAAGACAATTTGACATGTGAAAAAAATGCAATTTCCCGAGGATAATAAATGTTCTACAGCTATCAGTCTATCAGCAACCTAATGTCACTATGGCTATATTACACTGCATAATTTACGTTTGTTTGCCTTCACGAGCGGCAATATAACAGGCATATCCTACGAGTGACCTTTATCTTGAAGGAATATTACCAAGATTAAAGTGTCAGAGTGAACAAAGCATTAGACTCCCAAACATTTAAAATTGAAACAACAGCAACACCGGGCGACTTTCTTTGACAGCGAATATTCAGATATCAGAGAGGGATCAGTGGAAATGTCTTCAGCTCTTGACCAGACAAACACCCCTCGCTCTTCTTGTCTGCCAGGGACAGTGTTGTCCAGCATGAATGCCACCAACAGTGTGACCACCATGTTCAAGGACATAAGAGCATTGATTGCAAAATCAAGCTTCAAGATTTAAATGACAGATCAGTTCATATGCATCCGAAAAGGAAACAAATTATTGCTTAATTAGCAAGAGAAACAGGCTAAAATGAAGATTTATCGTTAAGGACAAATCTGCATATTACCAGTTTCAATAAAGATAAATCATCTAGGATGTCTTAGAAAGCGTGTGCTTAAGTAAAACTTAAGATTCATATTCATCTATAAGCTATCCAACCAGTCCTCCTTTTGTTTATTCCTTTTCTCTTTACATTTAAGGCTAAAGGTACTTACTTGTTTAATGCCTGAACGGAATGGTCCACTTGATGCTGCGGCATAAGGAACCAGATAACTGGGCAGTATCAGACTTGACTCAGCCTGGTATTGTTGAAAATAAGCAGGGATAGACATGCCAAGGAACAGTGAAACGCCAACTATTGTAATGTTCCTGAAACTGCTGGATTGACTATACCGTAAATTAGAGAGGCCTAATGCTGCAGTAAGAGCCCACATGAAACATAGTACAGAAGCAGCCAAAGCCTGTGGAATGGAAGCGAGAAGAGCACCCACTTTCCCTACAAAATTATATTTAACAGTCATATTTTGAAACTCAAATGCACCAAAAATGAAAACCACTGCACATCCTTAGATCCATCTCAGCCAGAATGAAGAGGAATGAGAACGTATAAAGTTGGACAAGAATTTTGAAGTATGGATTTTGGCTCCAGGAGTTGTTATTTACCTATAAATGAGAACAAGATTAAGAAAGCAGCTCCAACTACCACTACCTTCCGACTTGCCACCTTGGTGATGTCAATTGTGTGCATGTTTTCTGTCAAGGTTGTGGAGCCAGTACCTGAACCCCAAAGACCAGCCAATATGCTACAGAAACCCTCAAGAGCAATTCCTCGGCTCACAACACCGGGAGTAGGAGGCCTTGAATTAACTTGCAGAGATGTAGCACGATAAGTTCCAACCTGGAAAAAGGATATGCCGTTCACATAGTTACAATTGCAGCTTCATCTCCTATTGATGTTTGATCCCTTCTTTCAGCATGAAAATTCATCTTAATATTTAAATGAGATTAGGACCTAGACAATATGATACTTACTGAATCCACAGAGGCAACAAGTGTCACTATGACCATGATTATAGAAGTCCTAAAATGGAAAATAGGGATGCCCCATTGTAAAGGGTAAGGAATTCTGACCCATGCAGCAGTAGCCAATGCATTGGAAACATCAGTCCTGCAATGCTGCATGGTATATGCATGTTTTCTACATGCATCCAATAGAATGTTTGAACTTGGTATATTAGGATTGCATCCTTTGTAATTATATGCTCCCCCAGCTGTTAAAAAGGATGCATATATCCAAATTATTGTCAAACTCAAGGGAACCTGAAAATATTAAGAAATTAAGTTATAAGAATTATTACTACATACACATGCTAAAGGAAAGACTTAGCTAGCACTATCCAAAATTGCTCAAGAAAAACAAAAATAATTTGGATACTTACAGCATAAATTCGAAATAAGTGGCGCCCAAAGATAGATATTCCTCGTAGATACTTCAAACAAGAGAAAAAGAAGAGAGAATGAGTTTTTGAATGCTCCTGAAATCATTTAATAAACAACCAAAAGCCCATAACCTGTTTTACAACAGACAGCCTCTAACATACAAGAAGTAGTTTTACAAATTACAACAATTAGAAAACCGTTTCAGATACAAAATATCCTGTATAGGTGCTGCTTAAAATGCACATATGACTCACCAAAGTGAATATCAGAACCAGTGCTATCTGTGGAATGCTAATTTCAGGGCAAGTGCCTGCTTGTGGAAAACCGTAGCTGAAGAATGCTAAACCTACAGCAGCAACAGTTGGGGCAACCACAATTGGGTTGATTAACCTAAATTTGTAAAGAATAAACAGATCAGGCTAAGAGATAAAAGTTCAGTAGCTTCTACAACTTCATTGATCAATATAAATTCCCTTTATGCATATGGCTATTCCGTGTGCTAGTGCTTACACGTGTTAAATATTAATCAAGGCAGTAAAGCAGCAAACTAACAACATTCACTAAATCAAGCACAAGACAAAAGATATTTAAGAACTAAGATATGGCATGTAACTTCTTACCTGAGTAGAACAGACATTAAACCACTAAATCCCAGGATAGATTGGAATATTGAACCAACAATTATAGCTCCTTGGAGTTCCCTCATTATGTGTCTAAATTTCTGCAATTACAAGGCTTTTTATATGTAAGCTGAGAATACATCCAAACTAACAGAATAAAAGTCAAAGTTTTATGTAATTTTTTAATAAAGAGGTACATAATAGACAAAGTCTGTTAAAAGATAACAGATACATAACAACAGAAAAGGATAAAAGAAAATTTATGCTAGTCATTCAGATATATACTATACAAGTTTAAATGGTAAACAAGTCATGTGAAAATTAACTCTTAACTATAGTTTCTGAAGTAGGTGTGCTTGAAAAAGCATATAGTTTACTGATTTAGATAATGTAATTTGTCTGCCTAAACTAAAAGGGCCTGAAAGTGATGTGCTAATGAATTAAGTAATGAACTTACATGCTCGGTAAGATTCCGATATTCTTGAGCATTTATGATAACTAACGCCGGTGCTAAATACACAAATGAGCTCCCTTGAACTAAGGGCAGTCGAGTACCAAAGTAGGAGTGCAGTATTGTGGTGATGCCAGAAAGAAACAGCATTGTAGAAATTACGGTTGCAGTATCCTTCTGTCCTCAGCAATTAATGTAAAAATAAAATGAATAGATAAGAATACGAAAAACTATCCATTTTCTTAGAGTAACATGCAGTAAACAGTAAATTGAAAGCATATACTTACATCTGTTCCACCCATGACCGGTACCATGACTAACGGAATCAACACAAGAGAACCGGCTAATGATAGATAGTGCTGCAGGCCATAATAGATAAGAGGTACTGCAATTAAAAAATGCAAAGACTAAGTACAAACAAGGTAAAAAAAAATTGCCACTTACAGAAACATGACTATACTAGTTAATCTTATAAGTATTGAGATGATAATTAGTTAAGACAATGATGTGGAAGAAAGAACTGGGAAAATGGGTTCTTTCAGAAAGTTCTTTCAGAAAGTCCTTTAATTTTGTGACTAGTATTTCAAGAATTGGTATTCTCAAATGAGATTTGTCTTCACATACTTTGACTCTATTTTCTTATTTTCTTTCTCCTCTACGGATATGATCTTCAATCAGTCATGGACCAATTCATGCAGATATAAAATGAACTAATTGGCAAGCATCAGAACTTCCAACATGGGAAGTTAGTAACATACCACTCACATTGCTCAACTTACAGCATTACAGTGAAAAAATTATAAGAAAAGAACAAAACGCCCTAGAGACGTGAATTTTTCCACACAATTCAAATAAACCAGAAATTTTTTCCAAACCATCCAAAACTGGCATCCTAAAACATAAACTCAAAAAAACTAAAGAAATCAAGGGTGAAAAAGAATCTAAAACCGACAGAAAAAGAAAAAGAAGAGTACAAACTAACCAATCCCCGGATTCTCTTTGAGCCCGCACTCCAATGCCAACGGTCCCCGCCACCCTCCATCACGGTGTTCCTCCCCTTCCGGAAACACATTGACCTTAACATCCCCATTTCCCTCCTCCCCCTCCTTTTCCTCATTCACAGGAGCAACTGCAGAGATTCCATGCCCATTCCCCTCCCTATTCACCACCCCATTATTGGCATTACCATTCAAACCAACTTTCCTCTCACCACCATCACGTTCCTTCTCTTTGCTCCCCCTCTCATCCAAAACAGCACCATTCTCAGCCCTCGTGGCACCTCCACGAAACTCTGGTTCGATCTCGTTTCCTCTTGTCCTCCCCACCACTGGATCTATCTCTACCTTGGGAGATGACCCTCCTCCCTTCCTCCCAAAAGCTTCAAACTTTGCACTCCCACTTGTCCCAGCTTCCCCTGAGTAATCAGACACAAAACCCGTTCTTTTCGCCCACGACCGTAACTCTCTCGGGTTGTGCTCATTTTGTGATACAAAAGGTTCCACTTTGCCTCCTACCCCACCTTGTTTCTTCCCAGTGCCACCCCTCACACTCATGGCCACATTTCTGTTCAATGATTCCGAGTTCAACGACCCAGTTGCCATTGACACCCAATGACACTGCTGAACTCTATCCAATTTAGTATAAAGTACAAAGACGAGGTTGCAGAAGTGAACTAAAATGGTGTGAAAACAAAGAAAAGAGACTTCAGTGTGTAAAAGTTGAAAGTGACGGTGGAACGAAGGAAGGAGTGGAATTACCGAAACATCCCTGTGGAATAACTGTGCCTCATCTTTTTATTGGGTGGAAATGATGAGATTTACTATGTCTGTCTCTTTGCTTATGCTTGAAGTTATCTTCTCCTGGGTCACCAATTACAAGCTTCTGAAGTGGTTCAGTTCAATGGATTCACACATTATCATGAGAATGACATGATGGAAAATGGAAAGAGCATAGCTAAATCGGTCCAATCCCACGCCCATCATAATTACTTCGTGAGTATCTATGTATCTTTCTATCTACATATTTCTTCCTTTCTACCATATCCTATTTGCTAATTCAAATCCTTTAAAAATGTTAATTAAATTAGTTAAAGTGATTGGAAAGAAATTTTATTATCAATTCAAAATTACTCTTCTCGTATTTAAAACTTAAATAGTTGAATAAGACTTTTTTTTGATATATTCTCCTATTAAATTAGGAAAGAAGAATTTTATCATTCTTTTCAAATTTATTTTATTTAAAAATATTTTAGGGAAAAAATTAATTAATCAACCAAGTAGAAAGAATCTTATAAAGTAAACAATAAATCTTTCTGAGAATACTTTATAACTAATAAAAAAATGTATTACATAATTAATATTAAGCATTTTTTATTATTAAGTTTTTCCACAACTTAATTCATTAATATTTTTTTAATTCGAGATCATTCCACAAAATTATGAGGTATATTTTATCATCTTATTAACATATTTGCATGTGTTATTTATACGACTAGTTTTTTGACATTTCTTATCGTCTCATTTATGTATCTCTTTATTATTATTTTTTTCTTTTTATAAATTGTTTTTATGGACTTGTTGAATAAGGTAATTATTGAATGATTGTTTATAATTGTTAAGCATTTTTAGTTTATAAATATTTTCTATTCTGTATGTCACAAACTTTATCATGATTGTTGTATTTAGTGATCACTCAATCTTTGTTTTTTTTTTCTTTACAATATTCTTAATAATTAATCATAGTTATCTTTTTAGATAGTGTAATTTTTTACATGATTTTTTGATTGATGTGTATTTCATATAGGATAGATTGACAAAGTTGACAATTTCTTTGTGTTAATAATTTGAAAAAAAACAAGTTTAACTTGCATCTCAAACATATCTTTAATATATGAATTTAAATTTTTAAAATTCAAACTCCCTCCACGTATTTAAGCTTGAATTTTGAGATTGAACTATATGCACTTTGAATTTGAAGAAAATTTGAAATTCTTTAACTTTCTTAAATTTTCAAAGAAATAAAATTCTTTAACAAGTTCTAACTTACACTAAACACTTGTGATTAACTAGACACATACTTTAAATAAATTCACAGTCAACAATTCAACCAACACACATTATTAACTCATTTTACCTTAATTAAAAATATAGATTATTAAAATTATACTAAATTTTTATTGTTCAATGTATTTCAGTCATAATTCATGTTTCTTTTCTTGTTTTTTAAATTATTTCACTTTTAAAAGCAATTTAGTATAATTTCTCGAAGTTATGATTAAAATTCTGCAAATCTTTTTACTTTTGAGAGCATCATTTCAAATTTCGTATTTTCTTTTGGTTTAAATATAGAAAAACTTTAAAATATCTACAGGTTCTATTTTTATGTTTTTAATAAGAAAATAAAAAAGAACTCTGAAAATGGATATGAAATCATGTCTTATAGAATTAAATGGTTACGTGGAAATTTATTGCTTTATGTAAACTTACATAGTTTCCTGCACTTTTTATTTTCATTCAAATTGAAAGTTTTAGAATTGTTACTCTAAACAAAAAGAACTAATAATTATTTTGTTTTCAAGATTAATAAATTAGGAAAATCATTTTATAGGAGTTTTAATTTTCGCTTTAAACAACTGTAATTATATACTTCAATAATTTCACTTTTCATCATATACACATTTTATTTATTTCTTTTATTTTTTTAACAATATAAAATAAATTCTATTTTTAATAATATCTTTATATTTAAAGGTATTTGTAAAAATTGATTATAAAAATTAAACACATAAATTCATGATAAATAATTTACCAGGATAAAAAAATTACAGGTCTCTTTATTCAAATACGCAAGATAATGTTTGTTTACAGAAATTCACCATACACAATATATAACATTTTTTTTAACTTATCATGCCAAAGCTGTGTTTTTTTTAATTATATGCTAATGAAATAAATCGTGTCACACATTATTTTTAATAAATTAATTCAGAAAATATGTTTTATTAGCGTCTTACGTAGAAATGGGACGTTCCAATTATTGGATGAGAGAATAATGAACTTAATTATAAACGGTCGGTAGATTATTAGCTAATATGGTGATGATAAATAAAAATAATTAAATATATGGAAAACAATTATGGATATATTATAATTTAATTATTTCAATAATACCATCAAATACACACAATAAATTATTAAAATAATATTGTATTATAATTACACGGATATCATAATTTTGATTAATGAATCGTAAAACCTCGAATGTTGAAGAAAGAGGTTTATGAGAGCGTGTTTCCCCGAACTCTCGAGAAGTTTTCAGAGTGAGCAACTCTGCATATGCAATGGAGTTTCCTTCTTCCTCCATCTTCTCCCCACGCCCCTCAGACGACACCGTTTTCTACGCCATATACCCTGATTCCCCCACCGTCACTACCACCGCCGCCGCCACCGCCACGCTCCACTCCCTCCACCTCGAAATCCTCCAAACAATATCCCCCTTCACCCAAGACTACATCTGGCAGCACCAACCCTTCACACTCTCTGTTTCCACTGCCCCCAACCCCTTCTGCCCCTGCCCATCCTCCTCCAACCTCCACCACCTCCATGGCCACCTCCGCTACGGCGACAACCTCGACGACGAGTGGTTCGCCGTTTTCCTCCTCTTCCATATCTCCCTCCATTTCCCCTCCCTATCCATCCGCCTCTGGGACTCCGACGGCGACTTCCTCCTCATCGAGGCCGCCTTCCACCTTCCTCGCTGGCTCAACCCCGACACCTCCCACCACCGCCTCTTCCTCCGCCACGGAAACCTCCACATCGTCCCCCGAGACCGCCTCCCTCAGCCCTCCCTCCTCGACTCCCTCGCCTTCGTCGCCAATTCCGGCCACGAATCCCTCGCCTCCGACGCAATCCAGCGCGCCGTGAAGAAACGCATCGAGGACTATCCCGAGCGCGCCAGGAGGAACATGCACAGGGTTAGGGTTAGGGTTCCTGTGTCAGTGGCGTGGGTTCTGAAGCACGAACCGCGGCTGATTTCGCTCGCGGTGGAGGGTTTCTACGACAGGGATGTAGACACGATGAAATTCGCCGCGAGGATGGAGAGGTTCGTGGAGAGAGGGGCAACGGAGGAGTTGGTTTGCGTTTCGGTGAAGATGTCGAGGGCGATGTACGCGCAGTTGGTGCAGCAGCGGTTTCAGGCTCCGAAGTGTTACCCGTCGATGCCGGGTCGGGCTGAGAGGGAGGCGTTTGTGGAGGCGGAGCTGGGAATGAAGATAGCGTGTGGGTTGGAGATGATGTATCAGCAGCGGAAGCGCGATGGGGTGGAGGGGCAAGGGAGCACTTGGGAGGCGTTTAGGAAGAGCTTGGAGAACAGTGGCTACTTCCAAGGGCTGCTTCCGGGTTCCTCTGAGTATCAGAGATTGGTGCAGAGTGCTCAAGAGTATTATAGGAACACTTCTCTGCACTCCCAGGCCAGGTTGGAATTGGAACTAGGCTATTGATTTTTGTTTGAATTAAGTCTTGTTTTTGTGTTGGATGGGTATTAGCCTTTTGGTTTTGTGTGTTTAGTTTAACTTAGCTTTGCTTCTTGGTTTATCTAGTTTTTTCTTATTTTGTCATTGATGAGATCATGCATTGATTATAGATATGATCAAAGTAGAACATATAAAGGCTTGGACAATCCTTATCTCAGAGCTAGTTTTTAGGGTTTTGTTTGACCAAGCCCAAACTCAAGATGACATGAGTCTATCATATTAGGGTTCCCTAAATTGTCCTAGTAAAAAAACTACCTAGACCTGATGCCTGTAGTTAATCTTTGACTTGAAGGGGTGTGTAGAGATCTCACGTTGATTAAAATGGATAAGTGCTCTTTGTTGACAATGATTACATGGGGCATTGGGGAATTGGTCTACCTAGGTTCTAATGTAGTGATGTTGTTTGGGTTAAAGCTATAGGTTTTCTGTTGGTTTTTGTTTCTATCATTGCTAAGGTGAAAATTTGTTGCAGTGAGTTGATGAATGCTCCGGTTAGACGTATAGATGAAATTCTTGCTCTGCCTCACTCAGTGGACGATTTTAAGGATCAGGAGGTTCCTCCATCTGATGATGATTCCTGGCTTTATGATGGAGAGGAAGAATTGAACTCTGTTCTTATGGAAAGACAAAAGGAGATGGAACTATATGACTTAAAACACAAAAAGAAAGGGAAAGCAAAAGAGGATCAAGATACTGGTCCCTCATCTGCTTTGAATGCTGACGAGTTTGATCCCGGAGATATAGCAAAGACCATGCAGGCATTTGTCCATAAGTTGTCAAGTTACAAGGGGGCTGAAGCTCCTGAGGACAGGTTAGTTTAGTGATGCACATAGTCATTTAGTATACCTGATATGCAGTCTTAAATCACTTATTGTGTAGGCATCTTTACTGCGAAAGGATTAGGGCTATTAAAATAATTTCTTTCTCATGATGTTCGCTGACATAAATTCAGTATCATAGATCCCCCAGGATAAAGGTTTAAGTCTAACACCCCTGCCTATTAATTAAAATTGTATTCCCAAAAGTCAAATGCGGTCCTGATTGGACAAGACTGTAAAATAGCTTTTCAAATCCCAACTAAGCTGCTGCGGGTTTATTTTCGTAATCTTAAAAATCAAAAATAAAAACACTAGCTTTTTGTGAAGCTGAAACCAGCTCAGGTTTTAACTATTTTTATAACAATTTCTTAATTTCTAAGTAAAATAACCTTAATTATTAAGTATTGAATAACATAATAACATGTTCTATTTAGTATATGGTATAAATAGTTTTTCTTTCTACTGGTTAGTTTTTCTGGACGCTGTGATAGTTGTACCTTTCAGACTGTGCTGTATTCCTTTATTATGTAATATGTGGAATTTTTCTTGTAAAGGAATAAGGAAGTGGACATTGACGTGGACCAATTTATTAAAGACATGGAATCAATAATGAAGCATTCAGACAATGAAGCTGCCAACAACAATATTGAAGAAGGATCATCCTCTGACCCGGACTTTGGTGAGATCTCATGTGTTAGTTTACTGTTGAATAGCTTTTCTCTTTAGTTGTTATATATTAAACTTTTTTAATTGCATTTATTTCCTGCTAATGGATTATTTTGTAAAAGAGTTCTTTTACACCATTATATTAGTGCATTTTTTGTGATGTCATGCATGTAAGCCATTACAATTCACATCTTGTAGGTTTGAACTTTTTGGCTGTCTGTTTTGCAATTTCTCCAAATTTCTTGCTCTGTTATGACTGTCGCATGTATAGTTCTAGTAGAATGAAGGTAGGAGTTCCTTTAATTTCTTTTCAAATTTCAGCTTTCCTGTCAGTGATTTGGATAAGTGCTAGCAAATTCTTTATTTTGGTTTCTATGATAGTACATGTTAAGATTTTGTATGTTTTTTATTGACAAATGGTAGTAAAATGTTCATCTCTTTAATACTCCATTATCCAACTGAAAAAAGTCTAAGCCTATAATACCTTGGTGTTGTACTTGGGAATTGAGATAAACAGATAATGAAAGTGTATGATGTTTAATGCTTTTCCTATGTCTTTAATAATAAATAGAAATAAATTGTCGAACTCAACTAGGTCTCCATTGAATACTTTATTGGCTATGAAGTTCTGAGAAGTTCAAACAGATGTCTTTATCATTATAACGTACATTCATAGAGTTATCTTTTGGGCTTTAGCACATCATCGTTGCTGGTTTTTAATGTGTTAACCACACGATGATTTCAGGATACATTGTATTTAATAGTTGTTATTAAATATGCATATCTATTTACTTTAAAATATTAATCCTTAAAGAATCTAAAGTTCCATGCACAGGATTTTGCTTGCTTAATCTAGTTTCACTGAAAAGTGCATAATAATAATGTTTAATTAGTTATTGCTTACAAGAACACTGTTTAAGTTTGGCAATCTGTCTTCAAATTTGGTGCTATCGGATGGAAATTAGATCAATTCCCTTAGGATAAGTTTGGTAGAGAGGAGAGATGGAATGATAAAATCATATAAATAAAAAAAGTGAAAGAAGATAGGTGAAAAATAAAGTAAAAATTAAGGGTGTATGGTTGAAGATAAATAGAAAAAGAAATGAGGGGAGATGTAGAGAATTGAGGGGAAGTGGTTGGCAAGTAGAGTAGAAAACTACTGGTGCGACCCATTCACCTTTTAATTCTCTCTTTTGTATCTCTATTCTACCAAACAAACTCATTTAGTTCGATTGCCGCACTTTCCTCCCCTTCAGCCAAGCAGAACATTAATTGTTTGTTAGTAGTACTGGTACCTGGGTTTTAGTATGTATAATGAATTAGTTTCTGGAATTCAACCAAATAGGAGATCACCTGGCCAGTTAATTTGTATGTCTTTTCCCTTGGTATCATTTGTTGATTCTTATATTTTTATTGATTATGCAGATGATTCTGAGAGTGATATGGGTGAACTGGGGGAGGATGATGAAGATACTTTCATGCGGTCCTATTCTGATGCTATGAACGATGAACTAAAGGCAACCACTCTTCAGAAAAGTTTTGTTCGTGCTAATGGACAAATTCAAAAGGATCAGGTATTTGTTTGCATTTGCATGAGGAAAGAATATGCTAAATGTTAATCTGTAATGATGTGTATTTGTCCAATGTTTTTAAAATCATTGGACCAGTCATTGAACTAATTAAGGCATTGATTTAAGGCAATACTAAGTAACAAAGTGATATTTTTTGACCCACAATCATGTACCTTTCACGACGCGAGGTCTGCTATGGCGGCATCATTGGTTGGAAGGCTTTGTTTATGTGGTGGAACTTTGGTCTTATTCCATATTCCCCATAATGCCGTGGTTGAATCAGTGTTAATATAATAATAATCGAATAATATTATGATTTTATAACACTACAATCTAAAACACAAGTTATAGGTTTTTAACTTTCAAAATACATACAAAAGTATAAGTAAAATGTATCATAATACTTACTCTAAGTTTCAACAAGGCACAATAGTATTCAGTGACTAGAAAGTTTATATTTAGAACAAAACAGAAAATATCGAAACACTTTAGATTATTTTTAAGAATAAATTATTAAACATTTTTCATTGATATGCTCTAATCCATTTTTTCTGTGTACTGTTTTTTTCCCAATTTTTTATTGGTTTTCCGGTTCAATGACGAGTTTTTTTTAGCTTATTTTATGATTTATTTGAATCAAACAGTTGATCGGTATACCAGTTTTCTAGTTTGACCAGGCCAGTCTGATTTTCAAAACACCCTGTATAGCAAACCTCTCTAGGTCATTTTAACAAAAGAAATGAAGTATATATAGAGTGTCATACAAAGGTCCAATCATGTTATTTTGGCATTTGGATATGCTAGTAAAGTGTGTATTCTCTCTATCCTCATGTTGCTTTATTATTTACGATAATCTATTAAAAACTATGCATTTTATTGTAGCTAGGGTCCTTCTGCTCATGTATGTTTGTGTGCATGATTAATATGAAATAATAATAAACTTGTGGGTTTAATAGAGATGTGTATTGTTTGTAAAATTTTTTACATTATTAAATCCTCTCTTGGGTGACTTTTGAAGTAGTTATTATTATTATTATTATTATAAAATTAACAAACATGCCATATGTGACGGTTTCTGATAAGATGACTTTGCAAAAAAAGGCTTTACATTGTTAGGGCTTGTATAAAATAATTATAATTTTTTTAACCACTTAATAATTTAAATAATATCAATCTTGATAACTTTAGATAAATAAACTTTAGATAATATCACAAGAAAACCAGAATTCATGCCTGTTCGCGGCACTGCTACAAAATCAAGCTTAGAAACAAGACAGTAGTGACCAAAATGGACACTTGCATAATAATAGTTAAGTTTATATTTTCTTCTGCAAATTTTCATTAGTGCAGTTACAAGACTGATGTTTGCTCTTGCATTTGAATTCACTTTCAGGGAACATCAAATGCATCAGAACAAAATATGGACGAGGATTTTTCTCCTGTAGATGTGGATGTAAATTTAGTAAAAAGCTTTCTTGATTCCTTTTCTTCTCAACAAGGCCTTCCTGGTCCGGCTTCTAATTTGCTCGGCCTCATGGGGGTGCAGTTACCAGAAGATACAAAGAAGGGCAATTGAAGATACTGAAGTATTTCTCTGGGTTTAAGTTTTGGGATTCTCCAATGATATACAGTCTCTGGATGGCATGTTTCCCAACCTTTTCACCGCTATCCTTTTTTTTTTTTCACGTTGGGTAGGCACCTGCTTAGGAGAGGGCATATGGGAATGCTTGCTAGTAATGGTGTAACTTCACCAGGTTTTGACACTTGATATGAACTTGCCTCCAGAGTAAAGCAAGACAAGGTTCATCTGTAGCTTGTTTATTGGCTGTAATACAGGTTGGGAGAGAAGTCTACCAAATTAGGAATTGGCTAGTTATGTTACATAGCAAATTATTTTCTATATTTGGTTTTTGTCATCCACTATTGAAAGTGGTTGATTCCTTCCTTCTCTTTAGGGTTTAGTGAGTATCATCTAATACTGTTCTAGTGGTATATGGATTTCTACTTTGCTATCCATAAGATTATTAGTACCAAATTATAACCCCTCCTTCCACTCGTATGCTCAAAATACAAAGAGAAATGTAAACCAAAATACTACATTTTGTCATACTTCTCATCAACTTATGATTTATGAACAAGCAAAAGATAAAAATTGAATATCCCCTTTTAGTAAAAGGCATCTGTAAATAAACTGCAGCCTAATTTAACCGATAAAAGAATTTTCACAAAGATGAAAAAATTAAAGCAACCATAGCAAAATATTTTACACATGGCCCTGCTCCTACCGGTATTTCCTATGCATTCCAGGGGTCATACAGGAGAAGATTGATTGTTTCTTTGGTTTGGAGCCAAAGATAAAAGACCTCAGAGGAACCTTGGCCCGAGACTCTGATTGTCTTAGCTGGCCATTTTGTTGTCTTTTTGAAACCGAGAACCCATATTCATCATTCAACTTCACCAGAGCCTTTTCTACGTCAAGTTGGAGAGCTGATACAACATCTAAACCCGCTTGAAGTTCATCAGCAACCTTGTTGTTTTCCTGTTTCATGTTCAAAATCTCACCTTGGAACTTGGCAGCTTGGTAGCTTGTGAACCTGAAATCATCATCTTCTGCACTGGCTTTCAACGCTGCTGTTATCTCCTCTTGGATGCCGCACAAAGATGAGAATCGACCTTGCAGTTCTTCCTTCAACACAGCACCTTTTTCCATCCAGACTGTTATTTCGCTCTGTATCTCTGTTAGGTGTTTGTAAATTGGTTTTGCATCTGATTTTACAGAATACTTTATGCTACTACTACCCTCTGACGACTTTAATTTTTCCTCTACTTTTGATAACTCAGTCTGCAAATCTTTGATAGTGGTCTCAAACTTCTGTATCTCAGAGTAATAAGCACTGAATTTTAACCAGAAAGTTAAGTTCTGCTCTAGAATTTCATCCATGTTTGACCGGAATTTCTCTTCAACGGGTGAAGTGGATTCAGGTTCAATTTTTAGAAGTTCCTCAATGCCGTGCTTTTCTGGTGGCATCACTACAGTTGACTCTGCCGAATCTTCATTTCCTTCAAAGCTTCTCTGCAAGAGACCTAGTTTTTGACGCAGAAGTCTTATCTCTTCATCTTTCATGGCATTGGCTGTCTTCAATTCGTTTAGCTGCAAAGATGAATCAAAGTTGCTATCTTGATTTTTCTTCTCTATTTCAGCCAGCCTCTTCTTGACATCTTTATAATTTCGAAGAGTAGTAGTATACTCAGTCAGCAGAACTTGTTCTCTATCCTGCATTCCATTTGTAAACAATTTCCGCCAATCAGGTTCATCTTCTTGTGCTGTTGCCTGCTCCTTGGAATCAACTTTGGGAGCATTCTCTATCTCACATGAACTTTGTTTAGTATCATCTTGTTGCTGTTTCTCTGAACTCTCTGAAGAACTGTCTAGCTTGTTGCTTGCAAGTTGCTGTCCGACTTCCTGATTTTCTGTGGTAGTGCTCACATCATCAGTTGCCTTTTCATCACCTTTGCCAGGATTTATATTCTTCTCTTGTTTTTTTAACTCTTCCGGAAATTTGTTTTCCACAGGGGTTGTTTCTTCCTTTTCTAAGGAACTGGTGACCTTAACCTCATTGACTGACTTAACATCATTTTCCAATGAACCGGGAGCTTCATTAGCAAATGGTGAGCCAGTGACCTCAGGCTTGTTGTCTGACCTTAGATTATCTTCAACAGTACCACCAACTTTAAGCCCCTTATCTGTTGCATCATCTACCAAACCAGCTGTAGACTTGCATTTTAATTCCTCTTGGGTTGCCGAGTCCTTTTGTTCATCTGATAAATGTGTGGTCTTAGCCTCCTCACCTGGCAGCACGTTTTGGACTTTCTCTGAGAGATGATTAAGATTAGAATGTGCTTCACTGAATTGGGTTTGGAGATTGCTATTCTGGTCCTCAACAGTTTGGTTTAAATCCTCTACTCCATGCATCTTTCCTTCCATCTTTCTCAGTTGTTCATTCAATTTATTTTTGTCCTTGATAAGATTTTCCTTATCATTTTCCAGAGTTCGAATCTGCTCCTGAAGTTCATCAGTTTCCGTTCTCAATCTCTTCACCATAGCACTCTGGGATGATACTGCAGTTTCCAAGCTGATCACTTTGTTCACTAGCTCATCAATCTTCTCTGCCATCTCTGCTACAGTGAATGATGAATTGGAGCTAGTCTGAAAGTTCTCTTTAATGTTCTCCTTTAATAATTGCAACTCCTCCTTCTTCCTAATCAATCCATCGGCATTTTCATCCAACTTTGGTTCTGCTATTATTTTTAAATCTCTTTGGCTCCTTGGCTCTTCGGAATTGTTCCGATCATAACGGAATTCGTCCATGAGAGAGCCCAACTTGGCCTTGACATCCTTTACCCTTTTGGACTCGATTTTAGTTTCATCAACTGATCTTTCCTGTCTCTCTTCTAACTGCGTCAATGCCTCTTGGCATGATTGAAGAGCAGTTCCTGCTATCAAACGGCGAGCTTCATCATCTTCAATATCAACTCCTTCTTCAAGTTCTTCTTGCAGAGTGGAAACTCTCTGTTGCAATTCCTTTATTTGCTCCTCAGTGTCCCAGTACCTACCGAGGGCATTCTCATAAGAGTTCTTTACAAATTCTTTCACAGTTTGTAGGGCCAGAATCTCTTTCTGCAGCTTGTCAACCTCTTCAAGTGCCTCTTTTCTGCTCAAACCAGATTTAGCAACTTTCGGAGTAGCAGCAGCTGCAGTGGCAGCTGTTTTCTTGGCTTGAAATTTCTTTGTGGCTGTTGTTATGACACTTTTTAAATCTTTATTGGGAGGCTTTGGTATGTTTTTTACCCCTTCTGGTTTTTTTTTGGGAGGCCTTTGTGATGGATCATCGTCATCCTCATCCATAAATGGGACACGATCTGGAAAGACAGAAGCAATAGTGTTGTTGGCATTTTGCAACTCTGTTGATATGTGATCATATCGTTCGGCTAAAGCCCGGTAAGCCTTGAATGACTCCTCCACAAAGCTTATCAGTTCCGGTCTCCTTTTGTAATACATTTCTGCTCTCTTGGCAAAAGAGTCACCCTCTTCTGCTAAGAGCTTCATAACACTATGCACTTTTTCCTCCATATCTGCAGTTTTGTTTATATATTTTAGATACCCAACTAAATTCATTTATATAGGCAAAAAACACATAAACGTGGGTTGTATTGGTGCTACATAGGCATCTAGCCGTGGCTCAAACAAATTTTTAGTTTAGTATTCCAATTAATAATATGGAAACAAGTATGTATCGTTTATATCCACATGTTAAGCATCTCCGTAAATTCTAAATTTATAGGAAATTAATTCAATATCTTCAAGGATTTCAAACTACAATTTCCAAAAAAAAAAAATTCTCAAAAAACCATGTTTAGTGAGAAAAAATGAAGCTAATCAAAGTCTGAGAGGCATTTTTATCAAAAACAGGGAGGAGATGGAGTCATTCTATGCACAATTTCTATCTCACATTGACCAAAAATAGCATTGTGATTTGAGAAAATTCAATTTAAAAAGTGATCAAAGAAGTGCATATGTACTTTCTGATTAGTAAAGGTTCAGATTTGGAAATAAGAGCACGTTGAGAAGCATTTTCAGAATCCATATAAAGCAATCAAGCCTTGAGCATGAGTAACAACCCTCAAATATTTTTCTTAAGCGTCTCTCTACTCATGCAGTTGAATTTCCTTATTACGGATAAATGTATTATTGATAACACTATGAATAGAAGGCATCCATAATTTAAAGGTTTTATTCCATAGTGAAATGAAATTGACCATCAAAAGCCTGCACACACACACAGACATTTGTATAATCTAACGTTAAAAGCAAGGCAGGGAATCTATCCGTTTACATCGTATGCCATGAATGAGTACAAAAATTCAAATGAGAAAAAGGAGATAAATTGTGGAGTTGATCATGTATGAGAAAAGAAAATGCAGATAAAGTGAGGACCTTGAAGGTTTTGCTCCATCCATTTTGATTGCTTTGTTCTGATGTGGCTAACCCACCACCATGAATAAGCATTGCTTGCCGCCCTCTGCAACATCTTGGTTGGTTGTTTCTTCTTCTGTGCTCCTAATTGGTGTGTTGAGATCTTAATAACGTGAGAGTCAAAAACATGCAAACCGTGTTTCTCCTATTCCTCTATCCGTTTGAGATGGAGAAGAGAAGACATGGATTCCATGACAGCAAGGGACTAAGAGAAGAAAGTGGAAAGAAAAAGGATTAAGAAAAAAGAAAGAAAGAAAGATAATGAAGAGATAGAAAACGTGGGAACTAAGATGTTGTGCTAATTATGGGATGATGGAGGAGAGCAAAGTTCGCACGAATTTAATGTCCAAACCTTACTTTTGAAAAAGCATTGCAATCAAATGATATAAAGAATCACATAATGCATGCATTCAACGACCCACGTGCCTGTGCCATTGTCCAGCTTTGCTTCCTTTATACACCTTTCATCTCTTTCTCTCCTTCTCTTTGCTGTCAAACTCTTCATAGGATAATCCAACATCAAATTTTCTAGGAGATAATTCTTACCAACATTTAGATTACTCACTAATTCTCTCAATGGAACATTAATTACAACAAATTATATATTTGGCACCAAAACTTTCTTGTGCTGGCATATCCAAATTGTTGAGACTTATTGGTTTTATCATCCTTTTGGGTGTAATAATATATATAGTTAAATAGGCTTTTCCTTGAAATAATCTAATCTTAGTAAGTAAGAGATAAACATTACGTCTATTACATATAACCAAATTAAATTAAGAATTCAACAACGACTTAATACTATATTTGTGTGTGTTTTTATAGTTATAAATTGTTAAATATTTAAATTTGAGTCTAAGTCTAACAAAGTAAAAACAAAAAAATTAAGCAATATATAAAAATGAAAATTTATAAAATTGATTTTAGATTCAATGTGATGTTATTATCTCTTCTATAGATTTGGCTAAGTAAATCTTCCTCTAACAGTTTGTTTATATTACTAAGGCAATTTTTTTTTTCGAAAAAAATTATTTCTCCTAACAAGGTGCTATGATGTTGAATTTTAAGATAACACACCATATAAATTGTGTAAAAAAATCAATGATATGCATTATTGTGAAAACATAAATGTCTGTCTGTTTTTCTTAAATTTTATGATACGAAAAAGTTGCTTAGGAAAGCTGTAATGAAGTGGCAGTGGCCGACTTTTGTCGCGGAAAGATGACACTTTGTTGAACAAAGTTTAACAAAGCTTTTTAGAGAGAGAAAGAGATTAAAAATATAAAATTGCGTGTTTCTGTTATTTTTGGAGGCACGTTCTGTTCACTAGTTTGGCCTAAATATGAAAATATTTAACAATTTTAGAAAGGTCTTTGACTAATATAATAGTGTTGTTTTCAGGTTCTTCTTTTATTCTAACTGCAAGAAGATTTGGGAACAAAATCAAAATCTTTCGACCTACACAAAGATCCATTTTCAAGATTTGTGTAAAAAAATAATTGTATGAAATGCCCTAGTTACATAAACATAGCAAAATAAGTTTTATTAATATTTGTTTGTAGAAAAAGAATATAATTTTAGTTTCGTACATTTAAAAGGATATGAAAATTGCATTCACTGGGAAGTTTTTGCTTAAAAAGAAAGTGGGAGTTTTTTAAAATTCTAAGAAACCCCTCAAATAAAGTTATATTTGGAAAGACAAAAGTTTGAGGGGCAAATAGATATCCCTATAAAATGATATCTCAACAAGATACGCAAATTGAAAATATAGCAAAATTAATCCTGTACAAATAATATTCATTTATTAAGATGTTAACTCTTTTAGCATATGATATTTTATTTTATTTTTAAAATAGTTTTATGTTAACAAAAAATTAAAATAACTCTATCAACTTGTTATAATTTTAAGTATTTTCTTTTAGTCTACTTTTTTATATTTTATATGACTTGGTAGTATCTGTACAGTGTGATACTGCTTGCAAGTAATAACATTGAAGTGGCAACTAACCCATAAAACTGTCTCCAGATAGGATGATACCTGTCACTCTTTAAAAGAAAACACTTTTGTATAATAGTTTTATCTTCACATATGTTTGTTATAATTTTCTTGCAAAAAAAAGCATTTTTTTTCTATCAACCAATAAAAATGATAGATGAAATTGAACTTTTAGCTGTTAAAACTTTTATTTACAGTTTTAGCCGTATCTTCTTCACGTTTTAGTCTTAATATTAAAATTTTGTAAATTTTTTCGTTCTAAGTTTTGTCTAAAGCACATGGGTCTTAGCCCAATATTTTTCTACTTTTCCTTTTTCTTCTTCTTCTATATATATATATATATACATATATATATATATATATATATATATACATCAGAATACTTCTTTTCACGCGAAGTGTTTTTTTATTGAAAAGTTCCTCGTTTTCTTTTTTTTTTTTCTTCTTAGTTTATTATTGATTTGGATAATTATAGGATATGCCCTCTCAACTAATACTATTCTTAACGTTTTACTTGATTACGTAGTTCTAGGTTTATATTATTCTTCTTAAATTAAGTAAATTATACAATCAAATAAAATTGACGAATTGACATGTACTTTTTAATTTCATAATGACTTAGAAAGCTCAAAATTAAGCATTATTAGTTATTTTGGATAAATTGTGAGATTTTTATATATATCTCACAATGCTTTGAAATAAATTGTGAGATTTTTATATATATCTTACTGTGGGATAGTTTTAACTTTGAACATAAAGAAATATTGTTAAACAATTGATAGGATATTTTATTTGTTTTTCTTTAAAAGTTCTTTATTTAAAAATTGAAACGATATAACACACTACACAATTTGAATAGGGACACTTTAATGACATGTTTATACTTTTTGTAAGTTACTTAAGCAATATTTTTATTTATTTATTTATTTTACTCATGATCTAAATCATATAAATTAGTTCTTGAAGGTGTTATTAGGTCTTTGGAGGGGGATTCCTTTGAAAGATTCAGTATCAATGACCTATGAGTCTATCCATATAAGTTAGTTAGTGAACTGACAAATTTAAGACAATGTGGTTATGACTCTTATTTCTTATTATATGTTACTCAATATTTTTATTTCTAGACTTAGACTTATATCTAGATTCCTAATAATTTTTCTCTCAAATGTGAGTCTCTTCTACATTGGTATATTCTCTCTTAAGATTAACCTTTATTTGTATCGCCATCTATCTTAATAGAACATGCTTGCGTGCTATAATATCACTTTTAAATTTTTGAGGGAGTATTCATCTCCCTTTTCACATTGACATACTTTTTCTTGAGTGTGAAGTATTTCATTCACGCTTATTTAAAACTTTTGTCAAAAAGACTTTTGATACAAAAAATTCTTACGTCTACGATTATTTACTAATTGTACTCATCTTATCTAGTCACTAAGACAAAATGTCACCTCCTATCTAAATGTGAAACTCATACTCATATATGTTAACGGGTGAATGTCTCTTTTTTTTTATTTTTTGTCCGTTTATATTGTTAGGTATCTAAGTGTGAGTCTAAGTCTCACATTGAATAGAAACGAGAAAGTTAAATAATATATAAAAAAAAAAGACTCACAAATCTAATGCCTTAAAATTTTAAGTTTAAGGTGATGTTATTTTCTTGTGTGGATCAGACTTTTGTCTTATTTGATTTGATTTTGTCATTGTTTCTTCTCTTATATTTTTTCAGCATGTATTTAGATTCAATATAGATTTATAGTGTGTGAAAATAATAGTAAATAAATTTGATTGATATGTAATGAAAGTACTAAAACACATTGAGATGTGTATCATACTTATTTCCAATGTTTTATCATTCTTTTTCTTTGAAAATTATTGTGATTATATTTAATATGTGAAGACATAAAAATGTAAATCCACGAGCTATATATATATATATATATATATATATACACGTTTGTGTATAAAGTGTTTTGAAGTCGGGTGTTACATTCCGTAAATGCTTAATTTATTTTATTTTTATTAGAAAAAAGAAAATACACATCAGGAAATAATGAGAGACCAAATTATAATTCAGTCAAAATTATTTAAGTTTCGTAACATCAACAAATTTATCGTATATATATTTTGTAGCTTGAAAAAAAAATGTAAAAAAGAACTTATATTGGAGTCCATTTTTAGATTAAAAAAATATTCATGTATGTTTTTTATTTATATTTCGTTAATCTTTAAACTAGCTGTGGAACTTGTCTTCATTCCGTGCTATGTTTGGTTGTTATTTCATAAGAACAATGGGAATGAGGAAATTACGAAGAAAGAAGGAGACAAAAACGAAAGATTCAAACAAATCCTTTTATCAGAGCTTATAGCGTCAATGTCGTGCATAAGATATCGAGTACCACTTTAAATGACACTTTTATGCAATCTTATCGAGCATTTTTCTGCTTATTTTCACAAATACTTTTTGTTTTTTTTTTTTAGAATTTTAAGAAATATATCTACACTAAAGGACAAGTTTAGTCACCTTTTAATCTTTAATCAACAATTTTAGTCCTATTATTTTTTTGGCCGCTGTACTGTCATAAACAAACTCACAATTTTCCCTAAGCTTTAAAAATACGAATAGCTAGTTCTAGAGTTTAATTGCACCAAAATAAAAGAAGTATATATACAAATTAAAATTTGAATTGTAAAGACTAAAATCGTCAGGAAATAGAAAAATCACGATAGGATATCAGAAATTAAAGGAAGGGTAAAATTGTAATTATCTGTACACATTTTTTTTTATAAAGCATAAAATAAAAAATGTTTTGTAATTATAAAAAAAAAAAATTGATCCAGATAGCCCTTTCTGTTGCACTCAGAGAATTTCCTGGGCATAATGATGCAAAAGCCACATATTGAAGGCAATCCACAAAGTTAAGGAGGAACGGGCCATTTATCATTGAATTGAGGAACAAAAACTATGTGCTTCTCTGAATCGCACATCCTTGTGGTCCAGTACTTGATATGCCAACTTGGATTAAAATGGATTAGAAAAACTGCAAATTGAATTATCGAAGAACCAATAAAAAATTAAGAAGAAGCAAAAAGGAAGGAAATCTAATTTGGCTGCTTGAGTTGCAAAAGTAAATAATACATTTCAAACCAAAATCTATGGAGAAGTTTTTCTTTTAGTACTACTTACTTCCATAGAGATAAGTTTATGTTTATCAACCAATCTCTAAATTAACTCCACTTTTACATAATTTATTCGTTTAACGCATTATAATTAAAAATGTTTGTTAAAAGTATGAATGATCAATTGAATTATCCTTTTTTAAAAGTATGTTATCTTATAATAGTGTACAATTACCATAAGTCAAAAAACAAAAACATTTCAGCTTATCCAAAGCATAATTCTTGCAATTCTCCCCCATTATAACTCTATACCAACATGAAAATCTCCCTTTTCGTATTATTATAATAGTGATTGATTAGCCCATATGGAATTTTCTAGATTGAAATTTTCCATTTCAATTTAAGCTTTCACAGTAAGAGGAGAAGATGATTTCTATGTACAAAAAATACATGGGATGGATGGATGAATTATTTATTTAGCCTCCTCTACTTCTAGAAGGTTGTCAGAAGATGTAGTTTTCTACGCTTCAAAATTCTGAAGAGAAGCTAGCCAGTGTTCCACGTAGTTTTTGCCTGCTGCCAATTCAAACAGTGTTCCAAAAACCCAATTAGAACGCTTCCATAATCTCTTCAAGAGGCAGATTCACAGATATCATAATACACATATATGAAGTGATACTGTAAGTAATGTAACTTTCCCTAGTTTTCATATGCACTAAGAGCTGAATTGAATATAGTAACAGTTTGAGCTATGCAATTGTTACAAATTCAATCAATTTCATCCGTGTGTCCTAGATACTGCAAGATGATTTAGGTATAAACGTACATTCAACCATAAAGATCTAAAAGCCAGGACCACTTTCCATGGACAAGAAAGAAACAGTTCCAAGATAGAAAAAGATAGTAGTTGTTCTGCTAACATCTTATTAGCATATCATATAGTATGCTATACCATATCTTTTAATTCTATTCATTATTGAAAAAAAAATTGCAGGGTAGAACATGAGAGAAAAGTATCAAGTCATTTTGACTGTGGTAAAAAGGAAGGTAGTGATCAATTGACTGTGATTTGTACAGTGGAGTTTAGGACCTTAAATCGGAGTGTGATGGTGAAGCTACTTCAATGCATAACTTTTTATCTCTCATGAAGACAAGTAAAAGTGACTTACCACCAGAACAAAAATTTCAAGCTAAGACTTTATATTCAAAATAAGAATTTGATAAAATAAAAATAAAAACACATGACAGATGCGTAAGGAAACCTCCTTGAATAGATAAGATACAACCAAAGAACATTACCTCATAAAATCAAGGCTACTTTGCAGATCAGGCATTAAACCATTAGAATATAAAAGAGGAACAAATATCAGTAAAGGATAGAACAAGAAACTCCAATAATATGCACACACCAAGAAAAATACAAAAGTATAATGAATAAAAAAACAAAGGCCGCGCAGATCAATGCATTCGAAGATAATTCTAAGAAAAAGGCAAAACTACTGGGTCTATATCATGTAATATGTATATGCCTATTTGCATTTGATAATGACTGACATCTGTTCATTAGCATCAGAATCATCAACAAGGCCAAACCATCAGGAAAATTGTTGATTACAAAATGATATAAAAACTTAAAAACACCTGAACAAGAACAAGGATTGTTTGACTTTAAAGAACCAGCACAAAAAAAGGTTAATCAAGTAAGTAAAAGTTAAACAGTGGTAGGAGTTGAAAGAGAACAAAATAACCCAATGAAAACAAAATCAAACATTTCAAGAGCACGTCCTGAATCTCACCAGAAGAAAATTCATTTGGAAGGTTCTTGATGGCACTCAAAAGCTCCTTGCTTGAACTCTCCACCTCCTTCCTATAGCAAGGAACCAGTACAGCAAAACTATTATCCAAATCGTCATCACTCTGAAGAAATTCAGAGCCATGAGGCTCCAACCACCCAATGGACCAATCTGAGTCATCAGATTCAGAGTCTGACAAACAACCATCACCATCAGATGACACCAACACAACATCGTACTCTCTATCAAGTATCCTCTCTTCCCTGCTCTGCCATTTCCTTTTACTCTTCCTGTCGGAAGGAGCTATCTTTGTTCCCTTCACAGAAGGAAACTTGACAGTTTCTCTCTCCTTAAAACCCCATTCAGAAGATGATGGAGTGCCACTAGAAACTGGCTCCTTCTCCTTGCCACCCCACAACCACCATGAAAAACGAGTTAAAGAGACTGCCATACTTCCAATTCCAGTGGTAAGTCAAAGCTAAAGGGTCACAATGAAAGAAGCTCTTTTGGTGGCCAAAGATTTGTGAAAGAATGAAGCCAAAAAATTTGAGAAACGGAATGGCCAGTGGTTCCTGCCTGTTGCAGTAACCACTATATTAGGAAATGATCCATTCATCAACAAAAGGAAATCAATTGGAAAATGGGGAAGACCACAAGAATAAATTTACCCCAACAAACCTACTAATATCAATAACAATCAATAAAAAAAAAAAACCAAAACTTTGTTATAAAAAAGAGCAAGCACTGATGGAACAGAAACACTGAATTTACCAAGGTTTTCTTAAATATCAAACCCAGTTTAGAAAGTTGAAGAACTGAACCCAGAATTACTGGCCCATTTCCAATAATTAACTGTTAGCAAACATTTTACACTCCCATAAAAGCACAATGATATTTTAAAAAAGGAAAATTATCCAAATCTCAAAGGAATAATTTTTATTGTTTTTTATTTATCAAAAATCATCATCACAAAAATCAAACACAATGACACAGTGATACTCTGTATACCCACCGCAAAAATGGAAAAGAACACAGAAACCCAGTGAATATTTTGAGTAAAGACCTTTGCTTTAGGTCAAAATCGAAAATCCCCCAAACTCAATCCACCAAAGAGTCACCGGAAAATCCCATACTCCTCGCCGGAAAAACAGAACCTTTCAAAGTGCTATGCTACCGGAAACAAAAACAGGGGAGATCGGACCAACAGGTTCCGGCGAAAGTAAAAAACCGCCGACACAATGCATAGGCTCGTGAGTCAACTCAAAACCCTAACTCGCCAATTAACCCTCTTTCTTTCTTTCTTTTTTTCTCACTAACTGTCTTCCCCCTTCTGCCTCTGTCTCTGGGTACGCTGGGAAGCAAACCCAATCCTTCAAAGTCAAGTCTTCATCTGCATTTATAGAGCTATTTTTTTTTCACCATTTCAATTTTTTTTTCATCAACGGTCAAGATTGCACCGGTTATTCTGATTTACGATCAGATAGAGGATCTTTTTCCTCTTACTCTGATCCTCACTCATCTTATAATAATGCATTCCTGGCCTATAGAGTAAGGTAGTTAATGGACGCTGATTCAGTGATCAGAGAGATAATAACCGTCCAAAGTAGCCGATGTGGATGACCATTACCCAATCATGGGATGTATGTGCCGTCCAACTTGTGTACACGTGTCAAAAATGTCAATCAAAGTAAGTAATATAAGATTATAATTTATAAAGAAACTTATGATCAAGTAGAACATTTTATAACTTTTTATTTTAACATTATTGTAATGCAGATCTTTTATCATTCTTTACTTTAAGACATGATACATATATATTTTTTACTTTATATAGTATGAATATATTTCTAGAAGCAAATTTTGTCTGGAGGATATTGTTACCTACATATTTTAAAAAATAACTAACGTTTTAATTTTAAAAAGTAAATATAAATAAATTTATAAAATAAATATAATTTATGAAAAGATATAACTTTGATAAAAAAAATATTAAATTGGAGTCATTGGGAATGTAGGTGGTCAAAGGTAATTAAATGTAGTCTAACTTCTAATTCGACTTACTTAAATTCAAGTTTGAAATTATTTTTATCTGATAATTTAATATTTTTTTAATAAAATATGGAAGAACACACCTATTAATCAAGTCATGACAGATAAAAAAAAATAATTAAAAAACTAAAAGATGCATCTCATTATTTTAAGTATAAGCACACTTAATTAGTATATTAGATTAGATGGTTGATTGGCTTAATGAAACTAGTTAAAATGTGTTTCTATTTAATACAAATACTTACACAAAAACAAAAGTATTATGTTAAATATACATATCTACAAAATGTCTATCACACAAAATCATCTAAAAGTTTCATAGGAGAGTCTTTACAAATTGTATGTAATGCCACAAGGAAATTTTAATAAAGGAGTCAAGTTATTGTCATGAATTTGTTATTTTTTATAATGTACTATTTTTAAAATAGTTTTAAAAGATTTGCACAAAGAATAAAATATAAACCTTAGTGTTACATCTCACTTCAATTATACATCTTTCTACCAACTTTGAGTAAACTGTTTTATCTTATAATGCATCAATAATATCAAATACATCAAATGATATTTATTATTACATTATAATGATATTAGGGTTCTTTCTAAATAGAGTTCTACATGAAAGCATGGATGTAAACTTAAGAAAATATAACCTCTCACCTAGCCACTAGCTTCATATAAGAACTTGAAAATATACAATGTGAACAAATTGCATAAAACTTACAATGTGAAAACTTGTAGATTATATCTTTTAATTATGTAAGCTTTTATTTGTGTTTTTTCTTTTTTGAATTTGGGTGTTCTAATATAATTTTTCCATTTTAATATTTTTTGAATTTACCTATTTCAATAAAATGAAGAAAAAATTCTATTATTATAGTATATAAATAAAGACAAGAGAAGTTTATTTTCAAAGTTTGTAAAAGTGAAAAAAAAGAAATCTAATGTAGGTTTGGTCTGGACATACAAATATATACCTCAAAAATTTCTAAACAATGTTTATAATATAAAAAATTTAATCTTTTTATTATAAAATTAATTTTTTTATTGGTTGTCAGTTGGATATATGAAAGAGGTGAGTAAACAAGTGTGGAACCGACTTCGGCTGTTGGAATCTTTTTCTTTAAGTTCGGATTGAGTGGAGATACTTGCAAGGACAATTTAAAGCTCAAGTCAGAATAGATGCAAATAGATGGGTGCAAATAGATGTGTATAAGGACAATAGTGATACTTGTAGGGACACCTCCTTTATTTATAAGAAGGTTATGGAGTTAGTAACTATTTATCAAGGTCTAGAATTATTAATATGATTAGTAAAATAATTATGTACTAATCATTTAGATTAATATCTGTTTATGTTGTCAGGTCACCTTAAGTTATATATAGATTTAAGCTTTCTCAAACCGTCTTCAAATAGTCGCTTCATTAGTCATTGCTAAATTAATCCGAAAATTAATAATATGATTGTTTCTCAAATATACACAGTAGTATGAGTATGATATATTTATTATTTAATAATAAAATTGAATTGGATTTACAAATTTAAAATTCATAAATTCATCATTTATTCTAATCTTAATTGAGTTAACTAAATGAACTTAATCTAATTCCAAAAATATAAATGACTTTAATTAAATTATACATTTACAAATTGAATGTAATACCCAATACTCCTATAAAATAGTATTTGAACTTGATAACATTACATATGCTTTAATTTGTTTCAATTATCCAACATTTATTACTTTGTTATGAAAATGGTAATATCTACTGTTAAAGTGTTAAAAAAAGCTGTGAAATATTTGACTTAGTAAAACAATATATTACAACAACTGTTGGTGAAGATAAATGAGAAAACAAACGAAGTTCATCTTCTCCAAACTAACTTCTATATCAAGTAGGAAAGTAGGAATCTCCTTAACCGTAGGAATCTCCTTAACCATTTAGCTACTGCAACCTACACCTTACCATTTCACATGAAAATTATATTCTTCTTTTGTTGTAAAATACTTTGGGACTAAATTATAAACAAATTTAACTACTTTTACACTGATTAAGAGTAATAATTAAGTTTATTTAATATTTTATTTTCATATAATAATTTTTAAAAAATTTATAATGATTGAAAATGATATTTAGATTTAAAGAGAAAAATATGTTTAAAATAATGGTATTGAATCAAATTTAGAAAAATTAAATTTATTTCTATTAAAGTTATATATATAGTTTATTTTGGGACCAGATGTAATCTTAAATTTCTTAAATAAATAGCTGTAACTATTATTTGGATTATTAAATCTTAGTGATTGAATTAATGATTAAAAGTTTGTGATTTTAATTAACAAGACAAGTAGTTATCCAAGTAAATGTTTCATTAAATTAAGTGGTAATCAATATAAACTCTAATAGTAATTTAAGAAGTTGCATTAAAGAAATGGTTTTGTGGTGAAAGAGGACACGCAACACCTTAGTAATTGATCCCCAAATTTCTACGAAATTGATTGAAAGTCAGTCATCATTTTTTCTACGAACAAACTGAAAGGTGGGTGTCCATGGAGTAATCAATACTCAAAGAATATAGAATTTAGAATACAGAATATGGGAATTAAGTAATCCTAAAAAGATTGCATAGAAAAAAGGCTTACAAGTATTGACGTAGCCACAAAGAAATAAAAAGTGTGTATTTTTTCATTGGATTTTCTTAGAAGGAGCTCCTTCAATTGACTTTTCCATGCTTCTCTTCTTTTAAAAGATTAAACGTTACCGTTTGTCTAACGTTAAAATAATTGAGTTGCAAATTGATGTTTATACTAACTAAGGGTAGTTCTATAAATGAAGCAAAGTTTTAATGCTATAAAACTATATGGTAAGAAAGGTTTATATATATTGTTACACAATATCCTATATAGTGAACGTCACGGATATTTCTTTGATTGAATTTAGCCATACATTTTCATTGTTCGTGTGACCAATGTCATACAATCCAATTGTATATGTTAAATAAGCTATACACGTGCACTGTGTTTACTTCTTATAGTCTTATTTTATGTTATTTTTATAATCTAATTATAACTTGTACCAATATTTTATGTTTTATGACTTTATTTAGTGGAAAGTGGTGTGTTTCGAGCATAGTGTAAAATATGTCTAGACATAACTTTTAATGATGCTTCTTTAAGGTGTTGTGGAGATAAATTTTGGCCAGACCTATTGTGGTGTACATCTCGGAAAAGAAGGATATCAAAACTTTTGGAAGGTGCAAATGAAATTTTGAATTCACAGCACTTTATTCCTTTTAGAAGCTTGTTGTATTATTTAATGAAATTGATTTTACTATAAATAATTTTATACTATCAACTAATTATAAATGTAAATTTAATATAGTTATTGTAAAAGTACTCTTATTATTCTAACCAAATTATAATTAAATAATAACATAGAATGGCTTCTATTGTCAATTAAGTATATATTTATTCATGTTTTGTTTTTACCAGTGTTAAGTCTTTTTCTTTATCAACAATTTTACTAGTGTCAGGTAGCAATTTTATCAGTGTAAATGTTATTAATGAAGTTACCTTATTCAAGTAGAGATAATAATTACCTCTAATACAATAGTAGATAGGGTAGCAATCCAAATAGATTTATCTATTTTTGGTTCACCTCACCTTTGATCTATCAAAATGGATTGAAATGGTTTACCCGCATAAGTTAGTAGGTCTAAGATGCCCTATACAAGTGTAGTTATATAAATTTTAAAAATTGAATTTTTTTTAAATTCTAAAAAATCATTTATAAATTTTTAATCTAAAAGTTGAGTATTACAAAAAATAAAGTTTTATTTCAAATATAACAATAAAAAAAACACCTAAAAGACTAATAAATTGTTATTTAGTGCAATTAAATAAGAAAATAGACTATGAAAAAAAATATTAAAGTAGACAATAAAATAAAATATAATTTAATTCTTAATATATAAAATTGTGAAAATTATAAATAAAAATATTTAATTATATTCACACAAATCATACTATAAAACAATAGAAGATTAAATAAATAATATAGATCACGATATGGAGCGAGGAGCGAGTCAATCCACACCTTTATTAGTGTGTGTTGTGAGTTATTTGGAATAGGCTAACGTGGTTAATGGACTTAAATTTATTTACAATAGATTGCAAATTTGTTTGTGGTCAATTCTCACATTGTCATTCCAATAATAATTACCTAGTATTTGTCATGTTTAGAAAATTTGTCTTGTTATTTGCTTTATTACTTATTAGGTGCTAACTTAAGAGATATTCATACACAAGATAGTTAAAATCAAAATTTTAATAATAAAATCGTATAATCATATAGACTATTTGTAATTCAAATTTCACATATCGTAGAACAACAAGATGATACGGATCATCAAACAATATGACAAAAAAATGTGTGATCGCACCAACCATTTACCTTATTGGACGCAATGTATTCAACTCAAACCTAATTTCAATTAAGAATTAATGCAACTAATGTATTGTTAACACTACCCATAATTAAAGTTGGAAACAAATTTCAAACCTAGATTAAAATTAAGTTATTGCATAATTCACTTTCTTAATTGAATTGATTCAATTTCAGTTTCAATTAAAATAAAACTAAATTAAGACATTTTTAATGTGTATCTCTCATTTCTTTTTTCTTCTTAAAAGACTTCTCAAATATTTCTTTTATTTATCTTTTTGATAAAAATATTATATATATATAATTTAAAATAAAATTTATAATTTATGTTACGATTTTATAATTTATTATTTATAGTTATATAGTATCAAAATTGACCGTGAGATTATTGTTATTTTAATTTCAACAATTTAGACTTATTATTTTCTAATAATATTTTTCTTGCATTCAAGTTTACTAACTTTTCTTGAAATGTATGTCTTTGTTATATGAAGCAACAAAGACTAATGGAGGAGCAAAAATAAACTCCTTTATAAAAAAATATTGAACTTAAGTAGAATTTTCTCACCCAATAACTCGTTTACAACATCAAGACAGATGATACAATATCATCCCACAATTTCCTTCAAAATCATCTCGAAAAATTATAAAATACTGGACCAAACTTTGCTCTCAAAAGTCTGTATACACTTTGAGAGCTTGCAATTCATTAGACATAGCTAAATAAAATTTCAGAATTTTCATTTAAATATCAATTTCCAATTGGTATTAATTTGCAAAATTAGAATCTATATATATACAACTTTTTCAAGTGATCCCAAATATTCTCAGCTAAATCATACTTTGCGAACTACATCCTTATCAATTGCAAAACAAATCATTACATAACTCTAATAAAAATAATTTGGTCCAAAGTACACTCATGGAATGCAAAGAATTGTCCTTTTTATTGTAGTATTTAATTATACAGTATAATAACAAATAACAACAAAACCAAATAACACAATAAAGTAGATAATAAAAAATAAACTGGACTAAATGAGTAGAACAGAAACAGAGAACAGAAGGTAATTAATTACACACACTGAACACAAGTCATGGAGAATTGGGACAGTGCAAAAAAAGTACAAACTGGATTAAATTACAAAATGAATTTGGAATCCCACTAAAATTGCATTTCACTATAGTAAGTCTTAATCACAAACTAAACTCTAAATATCATAATAACAATAGAACAAAGGATAAAGACACCTAAACGGAGAACAAATATAATTTTTTACATCAGCTTAATTTGAGGGTCTAAAAATAGAAGGGACAACAAAAATATAAATTTGTAAATATGACAATAATATAAAGATTAAACTATCTTTATATATATATATATATATATATATATATATGTATATATATATTATAATTATCTAATACGTCTCTCGTAATTATTTAAATGATAACAAAGGGTAATTGTTGTATGGAAAATGAGATTCTTAAAAAAAAATGGTGATATAATGTTTAATGAGATGAAATGAGAAGACAATTTTTTTTCATAGAAAATAAAGACAGTCCATAAAAAAAAGTTGGTAAACTATAATGTACTACCAGAAGAAGACTGGATCAAAGAATTTTTTGAAAAATAAAACTTAAAAGTTAAAATAGTTATACTTAATTTTTTTTGTCTTAATATTTCTTTTTTTTTTTGTCACTCTACATTTAATAATTTTTAACTTAAAAAATTTAGTAATGTGACTTTTTCAATATTTAATAGAGTCTCTTCGTTTAAAAAAAAGAAAAAAAAAAGCAACAATGTAGTACTTTTTTGAAATTATCATCCTTAGTTTTATAAATTATCACTATCCATTAATTATAAATTGCATTACTTATAAACAAAACTGTCAATATGTTTTAAATAGTATTGACTTCTTAGACATGTTGAGATGTGTCTTTATCACTTATACAAGTTTAACTCTACATATTGATCCCTCACTTATGCAATTTATGCATATTGCAGTTTATAACTAGTGGATGATGACAAATTATAAAACTAATCAAATTCAATAATGATCACAAATTGTTGTTCTTTTAAAAAATTAGAAACTTTATTAAACCTTAAAAGGGTTAGATTGTTACATTTTTTAAAATAAAAAAGCTGATTAAACTTTTTATTAATAAAGAAATTAAATTCAAAAATATAAATAAAAAATATAATTAAAAATATAATTAAAAATATAATTAATGCATGTAACTATGAAAAATAATAAGTTTTTTCCTTTCTAAAACAAATAAAGAGCCTATAGTTGAAACACGGAATAAAGCAATTTTCGAAAGTTATAAGTCGTTTCTCAAAAACATATGAGACATATAAGTCATTTTCTATTAAAATAATATATTTTAGAAAATATGAAAAAATAAATATCCTTAGATGGAAAAGAGTAAAAGTTAAATAGTTATTTTTAAGTTAATAGGTTATACAATTATTATTATTAGGTAAAAACTGTGTAATAATGTATTTTAATTTAATAAAAAAGTAAGATAATTTTATTGAAAGAAAACACAAAAACATGTATAAAATGTTTATCGATTAAGGTTTATCTCTATTAGGAAATGGATGTGGGTTATTTTATTTGTAAGAGGAATGTTGGACAAAAAATCCTCCATCTCCTATTCTCTTGCTGAATAAGGTGTTAATAGATGTATTTTTAAAATTGTTTAAAATGGAAGTCTTCAACCTATGATGAGTTTTTATGTAAAAGTAAATTGCGGATGATGTGATGATTTATGTAAAGGTAATAAAAAATCCTTGAACATCCTTAAATTTTGTTTGTTAAGTCTTTATGGTACTTCTTCTTGTTTATTTCTATGTTTATTTTACAACTTCTAACCAACTTAATAAACACATTAGATTTTCCTTAGATTATATTAAATGTTCTTCGACTTTCAAAAATCTTTGGTGGTAGATTTTTAAAGGACTTCCGAAAGTTAAATACTTGAAATCTACTATTGAAAAAAATCAAAATGTTTTAGATGATTATGGTCTTAATATTAATCTGAATGAAATTGTGCAAGTGAAAGATGACCTTCTTTCACAAAAAGTTGCTAGACAATGTAGCACTCAAATTAAGGGTATTCACCTTGCTGCTTTCACACATGTTATTCGATGTATATGGAGGATGAAGAATACTCACAGGTAAGCAATTATGATTTTTTTTTTTCAAAAATCAGATTGATTGTTAAGGAACATGATAACAATATTAAAGATCTCACAGTATTTTGAAATAATGTCAATAATTATGCTCCTAAAGTAGTAAAAATGTCTGTGTACATTTGACATTCTTCTCAGGTTATACTATTGATGATGCTACTAGTGGTAATCATATTTTTATTGCCTTTGTTAATTAGTATTTTCAGGAAAGTAGTTTAATACTGTCCTAGTAAATATATGTTTTTTTTTTGGATTGAGAATAATTTTATATTAACGATGCAAGTTTTTGCAAAAATCCCTCTTTTGTGCTTAAATGCTTAAGATGAAGATGGAATTGGTGTTTAGTGATGTCTAAAATTTTAAATTTCATATTTTTCACACTTTCAGATAAAGGAATAAATGTGTTTACTTAAGAATGTAGTTTAAGTAATATTTTAGCTTATTTGATATTTTGTCTTCTTGTATTAGTTAAATATTATTTAGAAATAGAAATTGGTTTGAGTTAATAGCGTATAAGTTTTCTTAAACATGAGTTTCGATCTAGTCTCTCTATGTATGTTTGTATTGTTTTTTTCTTTTTTTCTTTTTAATATATACATCATCATTAAGTATATAATTAAGATATGAGATATTAATCTAATTGGAATGTCATATTTTCATATTTTTGTTGTTTAAAATATTATTATAAAAAATATAATTATAAATAATGAAAATATAAAAGATTAAATTTATAAATTTTTAATTATATTCTTAGAAAAATATTTTGGAAAAAAATTGAATTAACTTGAAAAGAAGTAATAAATTAATATAAGAAATATAAATTAACATGAAAATAAATATTTTAATGAATTGGAAGCCATAAAATTGACTCAAATGTGAATGTACAAAAGTATAAACCTAGATTATAATAACATGAAATAAAATTGACTCAAATGTGAATGTACACAAGTATAAACCTAGATTATAATAACATGAAATAAGAATAGTTTGAAAGTACGAAACAAACAATGTAAATGAAGAAAAAACAAATACAATATAAATGAAGAAAAATAAAATAAAATCAGAATGATAAAAAAATACATAAATATTACATTATTTTTAATCATTCGAAAATCTAACAAAGTTTAGAATGTAATATACACCCACCTAAAATTTGCATCCAAGTCCTTTATTTATAAATTAGTTAACAATTATGTTTTCTTAACATGGATAACACATATGTGAGGTCTCAATATTCTAATGACAGTCCATTATTTTTTAGTACTTAGTAGTATATCTTTGGATTTTTTTACCTCACCCAAATTCCAAATAATTCCTTCTTCTTTGATGTTGATCAGTATTGAGTTCAAAAAGAATTTTTCATTCATTTAATTAATTAATTATGTTTAATCTTCATAAATATTTCTTAGTCCATTTTATTTAAGAATCCATGGACCCCACCTCATTTACTTGAATGGATTTCTTCATAACAAAATCATCCATCATCATTAGTTACTCCTATATTTATCCATTTTTTTCTTACTTGTTATGGTTATCAACCACATTTTTCCATTTCCAATATTTAAATTCAAAACTTTACTTCAACATCTTTACTCAAATTTCACATGAAAAAGAATGAAAACAAACTAAAAACTTGAAAAAAGACGAGAATTTGAATTTTTTTTGCTCTTGAATTTTTATTAGTGTAGAATTTTTTTTAAGCCATACCCAATGCACACAAAAATTCAGAAAATATTAGATTGAAATGGAACCTATATAAGGGGAAAATTACATAACAATGCACAAATTGTGCAGCATTCACCATTAATAACTGATTGAAAAGGAAAAGAAAAAGAAAACTCATAAAATGGACTTAATCATGACAATCACTCTTTGGAAAAAGCAGAATCAAACTTTTCTTGATAGCAGAAAGAATTTTTTCCCCTTTCATAGGGAAAAGTATATAATCATTCAGTTACAAATTATGATATCAAGTTAACAATCCTTGCACTAATCTTGAAATTGAAAATGGGTCAATTATCTTGAAGTTGCTGTCTATTTTGATATCATGGTCTTATACATTTTCATAATATCTGGGTTTGGGATGTTGACCCGTGTATAGAAAGTAATAGTGGTTTATACAAGATTGAGATCACTCAACAACTATGTTTTTAACTCAATTTTTGTTCTTCTTTCCTAAGTCTGGATTAATGGCTGGATAGGAAAAGGAACATAGATGGCCACAATTTCAAACTCTTTAGTAGATTTACATGAAGTGATATAATCAAGTTGGACAGAAAGTACAATCGTTAAAAAACCAAATTGTGGCCACTTGCTTTGTGTCAAAAAGATGGGTGTGGGACATGTCTACCCACTTGTACTTCATCTTCACTTCATGTTAATTAACTTGCAGAGCAACCCTTCACCTTCCCCACTTGCCCACTCCATGTGCATTAGACACCAAACGACAACACAACAATATATTTATTTTCTATTTTCTTTTTCATTCAACAAATTGATATATATTTTTCATATTCTTACTAATTCAATTATAAGTTTAAATCTCACATCCAATATAAATAAAAATGTTAAATATATAAGAAAATAAAAGAATTTACAAATTTATTATTTTAAAATTTTAGATTAAAAATTAAAAAATAATTTAAAAGACATTTTTAAAAATTAAGGAAAGAAGACATATTTAAACTGAAAATGACTTTGAACTCCTCAAAGATATGTGATCATTGAGTCGGATGTATTGAGACAAGTCTCGTAATTGAGAGTTAAGTATTGGTCCGTGTGAGATTGTTGGGAAACCGAAATAAAAAAAGATTATTATTTTAAAAGTTTTAATTATAGTATTAACGTTTTATATAAATATTATCACAATGAATTCATGGCTAACACATATTTTATTTCAAATTGTGAACAATAAGAATATAAAGTATTACATGGCTGACATGATTATAGGATATGCTATAATTTTATGGAATCATTCGAAGGTAGACAATAGAAAATGTTGATGATGGTCATGGCTGTTTTAGGAATACACCAAAGACTTGTGAGCTATTTGATGATGATGATGATGGTGATTCTTCTTTTATGTTATCTCCTGGAAAGGAGAAAGTGGTGGAGCAGTGAGTTTGTACTACACTGCATCATGTTTTCGTTTCTCTGTGCTTGCAACTTGCGTTGTTGGAAACAGAGCCATTGTCTCACCGATTCCCCAATTTACTTGTTGTCAACATTAGATATTTTTAGGAATTCTATCTTTTCAGATTTTAAGACATTAGAAAAAAAATTGTTATTTTAAAAATAAAAAAAATCTCTCACATTCAAACATACATGTTTGAAAATATTATATATGTGACCTGTATTTTCATTAAATTGAGTTGCTTGATGTAATTTAATGTTTTTAAGACTCTGAGTTTCCTAACCCTGCACATACATATGGTTGTTTCCTACAAAATGAAAATTTACATTTTATTCTTTATATGGCATATTGTATCAGGGGATATATGTTGGATAAGGTGAGTATAATATGTATTATATTATCAAAATAGTTTATCTCTTATTCAATCAATTAAATTACATATATTCAATCAACTAAACACTCAATTTTATCTATAATTTATTTATTTATTCTCAACTTATTCTTTTTTTTTATTTTCTTTATTTTTCCCAAACAAACAGATAGGGCGTTGGCTCATTAATTATACACGTAAGCAGCTTCCCAAACTCGTGCCTTGTGTTTGGATAAATTATTTAGTATCCATAGAAAATGAATAAAAGTATAGCAGAAATTGAGAGAAAATAAAATTATTTAGTTTAAGAGAAATAAATAAAATAAAATAAAAGCACTTGAGTAAAACTTAAAGTAAGAGTTTTATCGTTTTAACTTTTTTTCTCTCTTCTTTGCAATCATTCACGCCAGCTTTACATTTTTTATAATTTTTATAACTAATGATTAACCTCTTTGTTAATAAAAAAACTACAAGGTTTAAACCTCTCTCTCTCCAATTATATGTGATGATGAATTAGGTTGACCAAATGAAGTGGCTCCTGTATTGATATGCAAGTGAAAGAGTCCTCTAAACTATCTTCAAAGAATATGATAGAGGGAGGAGACAGCTATAAAGCATAGATGGAAATTTTTCTAGGAAATGAAACAGTGAAAGAAGGGTGAGAATGATAGAGAAAAAGACACTTGATATGTACGTACTAATAAGCATGCATGT